>SKEC01000699.1_pt1 | contig 20564 bp, 21 predicted proteins | sample 4826641 | NCBI WGS metagenome assembly SKEC01 (sample SAMN11008819, study PRJNA524170) | human gut metagenome | biome: Human fecal sample; material: Feces; isolation source: fecal sample from pouch patient p18, p21 | host: Homo sapiens | place: Israel: Tel-Aviv | collected 2015-12-22
GCATTTTTTGGTTTCACTATCTAATACGGAACTTTTGGAAATTTGCCAAAAATGAGCGCAAAAAAAGCAGCAAATCTTTTTCGGATTTACTGCTTCATGTGCCGCTGCGGGGCGGCGGGATATTCAGTTTCTATGTTATCGGTCAAGCCGGAACTTGAACAGGCTTTCAATCAGCTTTGTTCTGATGTAGTCCTCCATATCAGAGTTGTAATAGCCGTTCATCTTAGAGAAGTAGCGGATATATCCAGCGTATCGGTCAAGGACGGCTTGTATCGCTATGGGGTCGCCCTCATGTGCCTTTATGATAGTGTCATAGGGGAGAAGTCGGTTACTCATGGGACAGCACCTCCATTTCCTCTTTCAGCCGCTTCAAGGCAAGCCGTATATGCCGCCCGATTGTGCTGCGTGTCCAGCCGCTTTGTTCTCCGATTTCTTTCTGCGTCAAGTGCTGAAAGTAGTACAAAAAGATTTCTTCCTGCGTCTGTTCCGGCAATCGGGCAAGAGCAGCCGCAAGAGAACAGCTATCTAAAAGTATCGTCTGCCCCCGGACAGAGAACGGATAAGTTTCGCCATAGTCCGGCACTTGAAAATACTCGTCTGTGGTGCTTAGTTGGACAAACTTTTCTTCGGTCAGATATTCAAGGGAGATTTCCCGTTTCCATCTCGCCGCCAGCATACGGGCAGCGTCAAAGGACGCATGGCGAATAACAATCCGGCAATAGGTATCATGGGTATAGCGGATATGTTCTTGATAGGCTTCGTATTCAGTCATGGAAAATCCCCCTTTCTTCGATTATGGGAAAGGGCGGCAGCACTCCTTGCTGTCGCCCCTTGATTGCCTATCCGCAAAGGCAGGCGGGGCTGTCAACGGCAGCGCAGTATGCGCTGTTTATCTTGACCGTTGACTGGCTCGGCTGGCTTTGCTACTCGCTGATAATCGGTTTTCCGTCTTTGTCAATCAAGGGACAAATACCCCCGCCAGTTCCAAACTTTGCCACAAGGTAATTGACCCCGGTTTCTCTGTCCACTACCACATAAAAGCCTTTCACACTTCCTGCGGTTTCAGTAATTTCAAATCTTCTGCTTCCCATATAGATACCTCCCAATAGAAATCAAAGCTCTTGCTTTACAAAAATGCGATAACTGATTTGATACATCACATAGCACCATGCCAACGCCAGAAGCGGTGAGCAGCAGAGAAGAATAAATACAATCTGGTCTGTCAATGCAACTCCCAGCATAGTAAGAAGCTGATATATTCCAAAGCAAATCCCTGCCGGAATGAGGAATGATACTAATAGCAGAACACGGCCTTTTTCTGCGCCAAACTTGAACACAAGAGGAATTGACATACTTCCAAAAATAAGGGAGATTACCCATGCAACGAGTGTCAAAAACAGAAGCTCTCCAATCCCTACTATGTCGAGTACGATTTTATCTGTGATTAGGCCACCGATAAAACCAATAATCAGCCCAAAGAGGCTGCCAATGGCGCAGAAGATAGCCAGCACCATAAATTTTCCAGCAACCAATTCTTTCTTGGAAACTGGCATTATCATAGCATACCGTGTCCATTTAGAACTGTCATCAAAAGAAAAGGTTGTTACAATCATCATGCTGCACAAAATCGCACATACAAAAATATAGCCTTCTACGCCGGAAAACGGAATAAGCGCAACGGCAAAAACCACAAGGATGAATAGCATAGATTTCGCATTGTGGCCGATATTAAATAAATCTTTCAAAACAAGACTTTTCATTTTGCTTGCTCTCCTTTCACATACAGCAGCAGAATATCGTCGATTGTTGCGTCGTCCACTACGGCATTTTTATATTTCCTCCGGGCTTTTTCCTTGTCAGCTACCAGCACATTCCATTGATAATCATCTTTGCGGTAAGCCAGAATTTCCGCTTTATCGAGCTGGTCGAACAGTGCTGCGCCACAGCGGATAATACCATAGTTATAACGAAGTTCATCTTTCGTTTTACAAAAAAGAACCTTGCCCTGATGGATAAATGTAATGTAATCTGCGACTTTTTCTAAATCTGTTGTGATATGCGAGGACATCAAAATGGAATGATTTTCGTCCTGAACAAATTCAAGAAATACATCAAGAATATCATCACGCATTACAGGGTCGAGGCCGCTTGTCGCTTCGTCCAAAATCAGTAGCTTGGGGTTATGGGAAAGGGCGACGGCAATACACAACTTCATCTTCATTCCCTTGGACAGAGATTTAATTTCCTTATCCGCTGGAAGTTGAAACCGCTTTAGATAGTCTTGAAACAGATGGCCGTCCCACTGTTTGTAGGCAGCACCAGCAATTTTCCCGACTTTGGCCGGAGTGAGCGTTTCATAGAAGTTAATTCCGTCAAACACTACGCCAACATCCTCTTTGATTTGTTTTGTGGACGATAATTCCTGCCCCCAAAAAGTAACTGTTCCATCATCTTTATGAATTAAATCAAGAATAGCATTGATAGTTGTGCTTTTTCCGGCTCCATTTTCGCCAATAAGCCCCATGATTGTTCCTTTCGGAACCGAAAACGAAACATGGTCTAACTTGAAATCGGCGTATTGCTTTGTCAAGTTCTCAACCTGCAAAATAGCGTTCATAGTTAATCCTCCTCTTGATAAAATATCGTCAGTAATTCAATCAGTTTTTCCAACGATATTCCACTTATCCGCCCAATATCGGCGGCCTCTTGCAAATGTTCTTCGGCCAATCTCTGCTGTTCTTCCTGATAAAAGTCTTTGTTCTGTGCCGACACAAAACTTCCTCGGCCTACCGTTGTTTCAATAAAACCGTCCCTTTGCAAATCTTCATACGCTTTTTGAACGGTAATAACACTCACATGAATGGACTTTGCCAGCGCCCGCATAGAGGGAATAGGATCGCCGGTTTTTAACTCGCCACTCATAATCATGGCTTTTATCTGTGAAGTTATCTGCTCATAAATTGGCTTGCTCGTATTACTGCTTATGATAATTTCCACAACGCCCCTCCTTTGTTCTATAATGTACTTATCGTACAAGTACATTATATTCAAGGCAAACGCTTTTGTCAATAGGGTATTAGAAAATTTATCTTTGCTTATTAAGCAAAAGAAGCCACACAATTTGTATGGCTTCCATGAAATTCTACTTTGAAATTTTTACGGAATAACGGGCTGTTGTCTATCAACTTCTTGTGTGTTACTTTATGGCACATGAGCATTGGCACCAGGGTTGTCATTGCCATAACCTTCCAGGAGGTTGATAACGCCCCATGCGCCGAGGCCGGCACCCAGAGCAATAACCAGGATTTTCAGGGTATCAATAGCACTTGCAAAAAAAGCCATAAAGTTCCTCCTTTAATTTAAGAAATATTGTTTTTGTGTTGTGGCCATATCAGGCCGGAAACGAAAAAACGCCCCTGTGCTTCAAGAACATTTACAAAAAGCACAGGGGCGGCAGAGCTCAGGATATACCTGAAAAAATATTCAGTTGTCAGGGAGGTGCACGAATCCTCAATAAAACCTCCTTCCGGTGAAAAGGAAAAGCCCGCCAAAGCCAGAAACCTTAACAGGCAGCTACATCATCACATAGCCGGAGCCTCCAAATGCTCCGCTGTGACCTCATAATTGCGGTACAGCTCGCCGGGACGCATCGGCAGTTTTGTAGATAAAAATTTCTCAATGTCAAAAGCGTTCTTCTCATTGAAATCGGAAAGCAGCCGGTAATTTGGGTGTCTGGTAATATCGTACTTCCTGGAGAGGAAAGGGCGCACGCCTCTGATCTGCAGCAGACATTTTCCTCCGTCCATCACGGCCAGCTCGTCCACCGACATTAGATCCTTCCCCAGCTTCTGGAAGTTCTGGCCGTGGGATTCCTGGTTGCCTTTGGTGACGCTGGTGTTATACATGTCGATGGTCTCCTTTCCGAGCAGGGAATTCCAGCTTTTCAGCGTGGTTTCTTCCTTGCCTCCCAGGAAAAGGGAAGCGTCACAGTTGCCGATGATGGTGTCCATGTTGTCCTTATAAAGCGCCTTCAACTGGCTCTGCGCCTGCAGGACCAGACAGGCCGAAATCTCCCTGGAACGGATCGTTGCCATCAGCTTTTCCAGGTTTGGAATCTGCCCGATATTGGCGGCCTCGTCGATCAGGCACCGCACATGTACCGGCAGCCTGCCGCCGTACTTGTCATCGGCACGCTCACACAGCAGGTTGAACAACTGCGTATAGGCCATACTGACAAGGAAATTAAAGGTTGCGTCCGTATCGCTGATAATAAAGAACAGCGCCGTTTTTCTATCTCCAACCAGGTCAAGCTCCAACTCGTCATACATAGTGATCTCCCGGACTTCCTTAATATCAAACGGCGCCAATCTGGCACCGCACGAAATAAGGATAGATTTTGCTGTCTTGCCCGCCGCGAGTTTGTATTTCTTATATTGCCGGAGGGCGAAGTGGTCCGGGTCTTTCTGCTCCAGCGCATCAAAGAGAAGATCAACGGCATTTTTGAAACTTTCGTCATCCTCCCGGACCTCCATTGCGTTTATCATTTCTACCAGGGTGGAAAAATTCTGCTCGTCTGCCGGGGCCTCATAATAGATATAGCCGATCAATGCTGTGTAAAGCAAAGTTTCGGCCTTGACCCAGAAATCGTCACCGGATTTTCCTTCTCCTTTGGTATTTGCGATCAGCACCGTTACCAGTTTCAGAATATCCTTCTCATTGTGAATGTAAGCAAAAGGGTTATAGTGCATACTTTTTGAAAAGTTGATCGTATTGAATACCTTGATCTTATAAGGCTCATACACGATTTTTCCATTCTTTCCCCGGACCGGGTTGCCGTCCTTATCCAGTTTGGGAGTGCCGCGGCTTAACAGCTTTCCCACCTCAATCAAGACCGTACCTTTCGGATCAGTGACGACATAGGAGCTGTGCATCTGCATCAGGTTGGGCTTTATAAAAAATCTCGTCTTGCCAGAACCGGAACCACCGACTACCAGCACATTCTTATTGCGGGCATGGGCAGGATTCTTCGGCCTGCCGGACATCATAAGCCCCTCGGTCTGCGTCAGGATAATGTTGTTTTCTGGTTTCGGGTCCATAAAAGGGGCAATGTCTGTTTTGTTGCCCCAACGGGCCGATCCGTATTCCACATTTTTGCGGTACTTTTTGGCATCCTTTCCTTTGAGATAGACAGCCAGCCGCACAATCACCGCACCGCATAATCCCACCAGCCAGTCCAGTGCCGCACCGGGCCACATACTCTGAAAGGCCATACTAAAACCTTCGGACAGCCCTAACAATTTCTGTGAGGCGTCCGCTCCGGGGGCAAGGCGAACCGCTTCGCCCAGCTTCGCAAAGACCAGAAGGAACAGAAGATAGGGCAGATGGAGGATCACCTGCTTTTTGAGAGCATCGGTATCTATCTTCATCGTTCCGGCCCTCCATGCTCCTTGTTTTTCACCCGGCCACGGCCAAGTGCCTGCGCCAGCTCCTTGAACTTATGAAGCTGCGAAAGAAGCGACGGCCTGGCGCTGCAGGTAAGGTCCTTTCTCGTATATTCCTTAAAAGCTGCTGTCAAAGCATCCGCCTGGTTTGCCTTGAAATAGACCGTCCACTTCGGGGGATCGGCCCCCAGATCCTTTTCAATATGGTAGCGGATCTGGTGTTTCCTGGCGTACCGCTCAAAAGAGCGGATTCTGCCGGACACTTCAATGGTATTGGCTCCAGGGTCTTTATAGGTCAGCCGTTTCATGCTGTTCCTGCCGACTTTCGGGGTAGTGCGTTCCTGCTCCATTTTCCTGAGCACAGCGGCAATCGCAGAACGCAGCACCCGCCCGGACAGCTTTGCCGCCTGAATGGAGACCGATACGGTCCGCTGTTCCAATTCTTCCTGCATGTGCATCCTCCTTCCTGATAGAATCTGTAACTATAAATAGGAAATACTTGTTTAACGTGCGTCCCCGATCACCTGCTGGCGCGGGGTATGTTCAAAGGCTTTTGCCGCCTGGTTCACCTGGATTTTCGCATGTTTCAAAAGCGTCTTGATGATAGTTGCCGGCTGGTTCTGTTCCTCCAGGTGGTCCACCATATTCTTACAGCCCTCCGGGAGATATTCAGCCATATCTTTACAGACATCGGCCAGGTCGCCCATAAAGCCCCAACAGCTATCCGTGAGTTCGCCGTTTTTGTAAAGCTCAAATCCGTAGCACTCGCCCCGCAGGTAGGAATCATAAGCGGCCACTTCGCTGCGCATCAGATCCTCCACCTTTTTCCGAAGGGCGCCGGTCATTTTTTCGCCGCCGAACTCTTTTAGGGCATCCTCTTTGGAAACATAAATCCATCCCACCTGCCCGCTGTCCCAGGGATCATTGAAACTTGTGGTCTGCATGGCAAGGCCGCTGTGATCCATCAGATAAAGGGGCAGCGTAATGTGTTTTTCGGAGATCACCTTCAGCATGGCGTCATCAACCGCCTGTTCCTCCGTCTTGGGCCCGTGCCGGAACCGGCTGCTCACAATGTTCACCATGTGTTCATAGCGTTTCAGACCCGCTTCATCATGTCCCACGGTATCTAAATACATCTCCCGCAGGAAATCGTCTTTATCCATGTAATCGTGGCTGTCACCCAGTGCGTAGCGGGAGTGGAAGCAGATCATCGTTCCAAAATGCTCGTCTACCTCACGGGGAGAGATTAAAATATCGTCCGGCTGCACCATCAGGGCATAGGGACCTTCTACTGCCATCAGCATAAGCTATCAGCTCCTTTCCGGCTCTCTGGGCCTTTTATCCGGCGCTTTCGGCTCTGTCTGCGCTGCCTGTTTCCTTGCATTGTCAAGCTCTTCCCGCACCGAAACATCCCGCCTGGCCTCCGGTGCCCCTGCGTCAAAGAAGCCCGGCAGCTCCTTGAAGCCGATACTGTCCACGTAATATGCGGCGTCCGCGCCATTCTCATGCAGGATCACCACATCGGAAACGGAAAGGGAGTGACCCCTGAAATCTTCCGGGTGGTCGATATTGAACCGCCTGTAAATATCCTCCAGTGTTTCGCCCGGTTCCCGCTGCCTTGCATAGACCATCTGGTAATGATCCCGATCCACGGAAAGCCCTTTACTTTCCAGCCAGTCCAGGGACATAAAACGGAGGTTATCTGTATTGTCCGATAAGCCAAGCTGATAAATAGAATAAGTGCTGATCCCGTACTCTTTTTCATAGGAAGAAATACGCGCTAAAAGCGGCGCTGTTTCTCCCTCCATGTGTTCCTCGCGCTCAAATGCCGCCAGCCTCATTCGGATTTTTCCGGTATCTCCTGAAAGCAGCTCGTCCGCCATGCGCTCTTTCTCTGCATGGGAATCCGGGTACAGGTCTGCATAAGCCCCGCTGTTCTGCCTGAAAAATTCATCCAGGTCAAAGGCCAAATCCGTGGTATCGTCAAGCCTTATGTCATCCCTGCCCGGTTCCTCCATGACAGAAGCCGGCTGCTGCTTTTCTTCCGGTGGGAGGGGCTGCTTCACCGCAACGATCTCACCCGCAAGCCGGAAGAACTTCTCCGGGTATTTGAAATGCTCCGTGTATTTCTCCATCAGGTCAGCGGGAAGGTCTGTAAAATCTTCTTCGCCCAAACCGACGATCAAAAAATTGCCGGAAACAATATCGTACAAATGGCCCTCATCATCATAAAGTGCCCGGTTCAGAGGCAGCCCCATGAGCTTACCTTCATCATTGCAGATCAGCCCAACCAGATCATCAAAGGGATAAGTTGCCTGAATATCTCCGCCAACGGCTGCCTGCAAGGATTCCATCCCGCCCTCAATTTCAGTTTCATAGGGCAATTTGCCCGGCTCTACCATTAACACCTTCATAGCTGCATATCCTCCTTCTTTTTATTTGCCGCACCGGGAGCAGCAGGTGTTTTCTCCTGCGTTTTGGCCGCAGACAGCTTTCCCAGCACGGAAGGTTTCTCCGGTTTTTCAGGCATAGAAATACCGCCCTCCGAAACATCGGCGGCGGTACGGTCTGTTTTTGCCGGTTCCTGGCCTTCTACCGTGTACCCCGGCAGGAGTGCTCCATATACAGTAAAATGGTGCTCATACAGTTTTGGTATCTGCGGGGAAATTTCCGTGAATAAATGGGAGTAGGCTTTTTTCCGACCTTCCAGATACTTTTCAGCGTCGGCTTTGTCCGTGTAACGTTTCTGATTCTGCCCGGCAATCTTTTCGCCATAGCCCTGCTTTGGGGAGTTCACATAGACATCCCAGGTCACATACCAGGCAACCGGTACGCTCTGTTTGGTTTCTCGGTCATATTTGGTATCTTCCCAAATGCCACAGCTCATACGGAAGACGCGGTTACTGATTTCTTCGTCATTCCGCCAGTTGTCGGTTTTGCGCCATTCATTTGCGGTATGCGTCACCTCCGGGGTTCGCAGGTAAGAAAGCGCTCGGTTGATCATCTGCGTGGCGGCTGCCTGCTTTTCCCATTGCTTTGCCGCCGCGACCACAATCTCATAGGCTTTCTGTTCACCGTCGATACTTCCTTGGCGCATGGCCTCCAGATTTTCGGCGCCCATTGTAATCAGGGAGGAAATATCCACATCTTCACAAGAAACACTGTGCTCGATTTTCAGCTCTGCACCTGGTTCCAAATGATCGCCGTACCGGTAAGCACGGTAATCTTTATTTTCTTCCAAAATCTTTCACACCTCCTTAAATCTCCGGCACACGGCTCTTTTTCGGGACCGCCTGTGCAGGGGTAGTTTTTTCTGCCGGCTTCGCCGCTGCAAGCTGTGCCATGACCGAAGGCCGCTCTGCCGTAAATATGGAAATCTGCTCATTCTCCGCTAATGACCGCGCCGGAAGGGGCAGCGTCACATCCGAATGGGTAAGTATCTGCTCCCGTTTCAGGTCTGCCACAATCTCGTCAAATACCGCGTTGATAGCCCGCCGTTCCTCACCTTCAGGATAGGCTTTCAAAACCTCCATTTTTCCGTCTTTATCGGAAACAAAGGTAACGGCACAATCCGCATGGCCCACCAGATAATCCGATTGATAGGGCAGCTTATCCTTGATGTAACAGGCAAAGGCTCTGGCGGTCATTTCCACGTTGCTGTCCCAATAGCCGCCGTCCTTTTCACATTCCTTTCCCATGCGCACGGAATTTCTGTAAAAATCGGTCTCCACACGTCCAATCTGCGGGGCCTCCTGTGCCTGCATCCCGGACATCATGTGCTCGAATATTTCCAGCCTTTCCCGCTCACTTTTGGGGATCACCCGCCCGGTGACAGACTTCTTAAAGGCACTGATCTGTTCCACGGAGCCGGCCTCGCCGGACAGAAACGCCTCCCTGAGAACCGCGTAAGTTTCCATCTGTTCCTCATTGCCATGCCGTTTCAGAGAACCGAGCACCGCAGAATCCAGCCAGCTTGCCGCATTTTTCCGGGTGCGCTCTGTCTGTGCTTCGGTGCGTTTCGCCGCCTGCTCCGGTGCCTCCGGCTTATATTTTATGGTTTCAATTAACTTCTGGAACGGCGCATAGAGACGGGGCTGTTCCGAGAGCATCCCCTTTGCGCCCATTTTCGCACCCAAATAATCGTCTAATCCGTGCCACCATTCATGGGCTAAAGAACCGGCTCCGTGCATCTTCGTGAGATTGATAACCTTGCGCAGCGGTTCATAATGGGCTGCCGCATTGCCGCTGCCCCTGGCGCCAAAAGCGATAGCAAGCGTTCCCTGGTAGGCAATGTCTTTGTCGTTGACCTGCAGGGCAGATGCCAAATCCTTGAGCGCTTCAAAACCCATGTTGAGGGAAGCCTGCCGGTCATTCTGGTTCATCCAGTTCCCAAACTCACCGCCGCGAAATCCGAAAGTATCAAGGTAGTGCTGACCGGTAATCTCTGCGCCGTTTCTGTAATCTGGCCCGGTTCGCCGCACAGCGATAAGCTGTGGAGGCACAAACCGCGTCTTTCCGCTTTTGCTGCGGCCTTTTGCCAGCTCCTGCACCCATTTCAGGGCAGCCTCCCGCGTTTCAAAATTTGTCTGTAAGATGGAATAGCCCTTCGTCACATACCAGGTATCAGGTTTCCAGTCATTATTTTTGGAATAAGTATTCTTCCCGTCGTTGAAATGAATCGCATAGCCCTTCGGCACCTTCTGGTCTTTGGAAACGCCAAACTGTTCCTTTTGTGCTTTCTGTGTGAAGTTCCGCTCAAAATATCCTGCCGAGCGGACCATCAGGGTATTGGACAGCTTGTTTGTAATGGCCGGGTTCTCACGGCCCTTTTCCGTTGTCTGGTAATGGATTCCGCTGCCCCAGCCCTGCACCTGTTCCAGATACCCGTTTTCCACAAAGAAACGGTCATAGACCTGCATGGCATCCTCCACGGTGCGGACTTCCGAAACCACATTCTGCAGCTCCCGTACTGTCTGGATATATTCTTTCTGCCTTGCAAGGCGTTTCTCCGGCGTATCATCCCTGCGGTAATACTGCGGGGAGGCGTTCAGCCCGTCCCTCGCCTTTTTGATGAAATACACCACGCCAAGGGGAATCCCATCATCAAGCATGGCCTGATAATCCGGTTTCTTCCAGATATTATCCTTTTTTACAAATTTCTCGGCTTCGCGCTCATTCATGGCATCCAGATCGTTCACATAGAGCCCACGGTCCTTCCATAAGTCTTTTTTCGCGCCGCCGATCTTTTCCCCGAAATCTTCATGCTGTATGTTATCTGCCAATCCTTATCACCTCCAGTCTGTCATAAAAAGTCACCGCTCCGGGGAAGGGCGGCGTTCCTGTGATTTATCAAGCTGCGGGCGTATTCCCATGAGCCGGTCCGTTTCCCTGCGTACCAGCCGGTCAAGCGCTCCCAGGTCCTCCGGGGTAACGGCAAACTCCCGATAATGCTCATACCAGAGGCCCGCCCGGACAGCCGCAATAGGCGCAATCTTTTCCGCCCCTCCGGGAAGGAGGCGGTAGACCGAAGCCCCGTCAAGAAGCAACTGCTTCGCCGTTCCCAGGGGTATGCGGTACATATCTGTGTCCGGGTTCTGCGCCTCCTCCATATACTCCACATTCAGACGTTCCTCCAGATCCTGGGGCATATAAGAAAATGCCTGTGCCTTCCACTGGCTGAACAGGTTGGAATAGTGGTGCTGCCATTCTGCCACCAGCTCCGGGAGATAGGAAAATCCCCAGCTTTTCAAGACATCTTTTTCGTATAGATCCATTGAGTGCCATTTTTCAAGGCTGACTGTTGCCGCAGAGCCGTCTTTCTGCTCGATATTGACCCCACCGGGATAGAGCGTATGATGTTTCACATCCTGCCGCAGTGTGTCCAAATCCGTCATCAGGACATCGCCAAATAAGTGACCGTCCTCCTTCCGGTTGGTATGAAACAGAAAAGCCCTTGCCCCGATGTATTCCGTTGTGAAGATCATCTGATGTAAATCCCCTGTGGAACAGTACGCAAATACGGCGTCGGAAAGCCACATGTGGTTTTTTCCCATGATAGCGATAGAATCCGCTCCAGTATTTGTCATCAGAGAGCGCATATTGAATTCACTTTCCCGCAAAAAATCACCGGGGAAAATATGAAGCTTGTAGGCAAATGTAGTCAGATCCGTGTCCCGGATCAAATAAATCTGCGGCAGCGGTTCGCTTTTCAGATTTCTTCCCTCCGTCATTTACGAATCTCTCCCATCCGTTGGAATGGGGCCTCCGGCAATCTTGCCGACGATCTCCGGCCCGGTTTCGTAAATCTGCATGAGCCGCTTGGCCGTTCCGCTGGGCTGCACGGCACCGCTGGTCCAGAGCCGGACCGTAGAAGGGGCGACATTCATCAGAAGCGCAAAGCCTTTCTCGTTCATATCCAGTTTTTCCATCAGGGCCTTAACCATGTCAGGGCCATAGTCCGGGCACCGGGCAGCTTCGGCAATCATCTGTAAAGCCGTGTTCTCTGTGTTCATCATTTCTAAAATCCTCCTGTCAAATTGAAATAGCCGCCTGTTTCCGGCGGCATTGTTGTTGATGGTCTTTCATTTTCTCCATAACATGGAGCAGCATTTCGTTGTAGTCCTTTCCTATACGGGGCGGGTTGATGCCCACACGGATATGTTTGAAACGCCGGTCCTCATGGAGCATTGCCTTGATCCTCCTGGCATTTTTAAGGCCGCCAAGATCATTGTCCATGTAGAGGCTGACGCGACGGATTTCCGGGTGGCGTTCCAGAAACGCAGTTAGCGCCACATGGGAAGTACCGCCCAGCGATAGCCGGTAGCCGTCCCATTTCCAGCCTTCCAATTCCTGCAGCGTGGCATGGGAGAGGGCGTCAATGGGCGCCTCAAAGACCGCCACATGGCGGCTGCCCGGATTCCTCGGCGGATAGCAGAAACTATATTCCTTGTCGCTGCCGTAAACATCTTTTCTGAGATTGCCGGTAATGCTCCGCATACAGGCAAACTTCGCTTTGCCGGCTTCATCCTTTCCCACAAACACACAGACCGGCTCGCCATGATACCGTGCCTCATAAAACAGCCCTTTCCGGAAACACCGGTCAATCACATCAGAGCTGATCCCGCGCCGCTGTAAATAGGAAACAGCAGAGGTAGCACACCGTCTGGCCCAGGGGAGAGAAAAAGGTTTCTTCTCCGGTTCTTTCTGCACATGGGCTTTTTCTGTTGCACTCCGATAGGCCGATGCCTGCTGGATTTCCCCGCCGACCAGCGTATGGACCGCATCCACCAGCCCATAGCCCCGAATCTGGATCAGGTAATCCAGGGCGTTGATACTCCGGCCCCGGCTGTTCCAGTACCAGTACCTTTTCCCGGTCACATAGACCAGGCTGTCATGTTCCTTGTGCCGGTAATTGGGCCCGTCCCGTTTCAGTACCCCAGGCTCATGGAACTGCAGGTATGCGAACAGGTCCGCCTCCCGCGCCGCCTGAATCTGTTCTTTGGTTACGCCGGGCATCGTGCCGGCACAGAAATTCTTTTCATCGTGCCCCGCCTCCTTTCCGTGATGAAAAAAGACGCCCAGAGGCGCCTAACAGCCGTACAGGTCATGGTTGACCTCGGCACGGTAATAACTGTCCATTGTTGCCGGGGCATTATACAGCGCCGCCAGCAGGTATGCCTTGATATTGCCGACTTTTGTAGTGTTCTTGTCAATACAGTCAAAGACATACTCCAGGTGGCCGGAATTGATCTTCAGGAAACGGCCCTTTACCACCTCCCTGGGAAAATCATCCCCGGCGATACGGATATATGGACGTTTGGATAAAATCACTTCAAGTATAAGCTCCACAGTCTCGTCTAAGCGTTCCTTCCCATACCGGGAGACCATACAGTCATACTCGATATTTTCTTTGATGATTTTGCTGTATGCGTCTATCAATCCAATCCGATCCATCCCATCCGGGCGGCCTGCCGCCTCCGGATCTGCTGGATAGATTGATTGATGGGTTCTTGATATATCCGTTTTTGATTTTTTAGTTCTTTGTGGATTAGTATTTAATTGTGCGGGATTTTCCTGTCCAGGTTCCGCCTGTTCAGGTTTTGCCTGTCCTGGATTTACCTGTCTTGGATTTTCCCGTTTAGGTGAATACTCCTGTTTTTCGGCATTTACAGGCTTTTCGTGGATGGTATATTCAATATCTCCGAGCTGCCCGTTCTCATAGCGGAGGCGCTGCCTGGTGAGATACCCGTGCCGCTCCAACTCCTTCAGGGCGGTAGTGATCGAATCCACACCGTCCTTACAGATATGGGCGAGCCCTTTTGTGGTATAGTCCCAATCTTCCGGCAGCGACAGCATGAGGGAGAGAAGCCCCTTTGCCTTTAAGGACAGTTCCGTATTGCGCAGATGGTGGTTGCACATGATCGTGAAGTCCTTCGTTTTTTCTACCCGGAATACAGCCATTTCACAGCCTCCTTTCTCCGGTTATTTCCGTTACAAGGCGCGGTTCCTGCGGTCATAGTGAAGGTACCCACCTGAGACCTTTGCATGGTTTTTCAGTTTGACCTCGCCCCGTTCCTGGCTGTCCAAGAATTTCTGATAGCCGGCATCCGTTAGGAACAGGCGCATCTTATCACCCTTATCACCGACAGGGGAATCATAAGACAACACATCAAAGACGATCATGTGCTTTACCTCCGGGTCAAAGCGTTCCAACGCCATGATGTCGTGTCCCTTCAATTTCTCCGCGCCGGATTGTTGCCTGGCCTCGGCAATCTTTTCCCCAATCGTCTGGGGCGGGTAAGGCAGACGGTAATTCTTCTGAATATCCCGCACGATGTCCATGCACTCGGCATCCGTCAGGATGCGCAGCTTTGCCATCAGGTTTTCCGCTGCCTTCCGTTGTTCGGGATTCTTTGTGTACCGGGCGGTCATGTAAAGCTCGTTCAGGACTTTGGATTGATAGTCACCCTCAACCTGAAACAGCAGCCGTTTTTCCATTTCGTTTAATTCCATGTGAATCTCCTTTCTCCTGAAAATGGGTATGAAAAAGGGCGCCCACCTGTAAAAGTGAAACGCCCACGGCAATCAGCGATCCGGCAATGTACCGGACCGCTGGCACTATTAAATTTTGTCGTTAATGAAACAACCTCCTTTTTTCGATGATTTTCTCGTCACATTTCAACTTGGAAAAGGAATTGAATAAATGACGGCAAACGCTCAAACCCCTTGAAAATAAAGGCTTTTTCCGTTTGTCGTTATTATACCGTAACGGCACAGTTGTGCCAGTCTGATGGTGATGAATGGCGTTTCCATGAAACAGGTTCAGGAATGGCTGGGGCACAGCACCTTTTCTACCACCGCTGACATCTACGCACATCTCGATTACAAGAGCAAGGAAGGGTCGGCTGGGGTCATTGCCGGGCTGTTAGAAACGAAAAAGTAAAAAGACCGTCGCATTCCACAACAGTCTCAACAAACGGTAGTATTTCCAACAGATTCAACAGGCGACTTGCTAAAGTTCCTGTTGGAGAGAATTTAGGAGAGAACGGGCTTTCAAAGTAGGCTCTTCGCTATTGTTGTCACAGCATCACCGTTGGATTTGGCAGCAAAAAAGGCGCAGATTCGTTTGAATCTGCGCCTCTGGCGGAGTAGCAGGGATTTGAACCCTGGCGCCCCTTGCAGGGCCTACGAGATTTCGAGTCACGCCTCTTCGACCGCTTGAGTACTACTCCTCGTTGTATTTCGAGAGAAAATTGCAAGCTGTATATTGCCGATTTCCTCTTGAATCTTAGAAATTTAATGTTAGAATATTGTTAGAAAACGCATCGTTCAGACAGGTTCTGAAGCCTGTCAGGACATCAAAATCGACGTTCTCTCGTGTGATATGGAGATTTCTAGCGAAGCATCCACTTGGATTTCGAGTCGTTCTCGTTACGACCGCTTCGATACATCTCCATGATAAACTTTATATAGTATAGCAAAAAAGCCTGTTGGCGTCAACACTTTTTCGCATTCCAAACCCCGGGGCTGCGGTGCAGCAGTCCCGGGGTTTTCAGCTTTTTGCGCAGCACGGAAAATTTTGCAAAAAGGGACTGGTATTTTTGCGGGTTTTGAGTATAATAGAGAAGAGATAGTTCAAATTTGAAGTATAGCAGTTTGCGTTTTTAATGCCTTGGCAACATCCGCAAACTGCATATCGCAAATATGCCGTTTTGATAGGCGCTATTCTTGAAAATTGCGATAAAAAGGAGAATCACATCCATGGCACAGGCAAAACAGGATATGGGCTCTGGCAGCGTAAAAAAGCTGATGCTGCAGCTCATGATCCCGGCGGTCGTTGCACAGGTGGTCAACCTGCTGTATAACATCGTGGACCGCATTTACATCGGACATATCGCCGGCATCGGCGCGGCAGCGCTGACCGGCGTGGGACTGTTCACCCCCATCCTCATGCTGCTGAACGCATTCGCCATGCTGGTGGGCGCGGGCGGCGCACCCCGCACCGCCATTGCGCTGGGACAGGGCGACAAGGAGCAGGCGGAAAAGATCATCTCCAACAGCTTTACCATGCTGCTGCTCTTTTCAGTGGTGCTGACCGTGGTGTTCTACGCCGGAGCACCCACCCTGCTGCGGCTCTTTGGCGCAAGCGATGCCACCCTGCCCTATGCGCTGGCGTACAGCCGCATCTACATTCTGGGCTCGGTGTTTGTGCTGCTGGTGCTGGGCATGAACCCCTTCATCACCACGCAGGGCTTTGCCAAGACCAGTATGCTTACCACCGTCATCGGTGCGGTCATCAACATTATTCTCGACCCCATCCTGATCTTTGGTCTGGGTCTGGGCGTGCGGGGCGCTGCCATTGCCACCGTGCTCAGTCAGGCGGTGGGCGCGGTGTGGATCCTGCGCTTCCTTACCGGCAAAAAGACCATCCTGCGCCTGCGCAAGGACTATATGCGCCCGGAAAAGAAGGTCATCCTGCCGGTGATGGCGCTGGGCATCTCCACCTTTGTGATGATGTCCACTGAGAGCCTGCTGTCCATCAGTTTCAGCTCCAGTCTGGCGCGGTACGGCGGCGACGTGGCTGTGGGTGCCATGACCGTCATCACCAGCGCTTCCCAGCTGTGCACCCTGCCCATTCAGGGCATCTGTCAGGGCGGTCAGCCGGTGATGAGCTTCAACTTCGGCGCGGGCAAAAAGTCCCGCGTCAAGGAGGCGTTCCGCTTCCAGCTGCTGCTGTGCGGCTGCTACACCTGCCTGTTCTGGCTGCTTATGATGCTGGCGCCGGGGGCTGTGGCGGGCATCTTCACCTCGGATACCGCCCTCATTTCCTACACCACATGGTCCATGCGCATCTACATGGCAGGCATCTTTGCCATGGGCTTCCAGATCGCCTGTCAGCAGAGCTTTATGGCGCTGGGTCAGGCCAAGGTCAGCCTGCTGCTGGCCTGCCTGCGCAAGATCATTTTGCTGATCCCGCTCATCTTCATCCTGCCGCACCTGCTGCCGGACCCGGTGTTCGGCGTCTTTCTGGCAGAGCCGGTCAGCGATATTCTGGCCGCCACCATTACCACCATCACCTTCTTCTCCCGCTTCAACGGTATTCTGGAGCGTGGCGCTGCAAAGGTGTAATGAAATAGAACAAGCCCGGAAAGTCTGCGGACTTTCCGGGCTTGTGTTTTCACGGGAGGGCAGCGGGCTCGCCCTCTCAGTCACCTTCGGTGACAGATTCCCCCTTTTGTCGCTGTGCGACATCTTCCCCCGGAACGGGGGAAGTCTTTCCTCAAAGGGAGAGCCCTTGGCATAACGGTACAGTTTCCGATTCAAGTGCAAAGTGTGCGGTTTCGCCAGAGCCTCTCCCTTTGGGAGAGGTGGCACGGCGCAAGCCGTGACGGAGAGGGCGAGGACGCTTATGGGGGAGCGCACTCCAGCACACCAATTATTTCTCAGCCTTTACCGTCTCCGGCTCACCCAGAGCCAGCACCTTCGTCAGTTCGGCCTGCACCTTGGCGTTGGTGGCATCGGTGACGGCCAGCACATCGGAGTAGAACTTTTCCATCTCGTCACGGGTGGAGAAGGTAGCCACATACATCTGGTTGCCCATGGCACCGGACAGTGCCTCGGGGATGCGGTCTACCATGCGCATATTGTCCTGATACTTCTGCATCAGCTGCTCGTGGCTGTAAACAAAGCTCTTGCCGTCCCGGCGGCCGGCAAAGGCGCAGTAGTAGTGCTCACCCACCGGCATATCGGTGCCGCCAAAGGCGATCATGTCCGCCCAGATCTTGTACACGTTGGTGGAACGGGCAAAGTCGATCATGTCCGGGGTAAAGCCGCCGCAGGGGCGCATATTGACTTCCAGCGCCACGATCTGACCTTTTTTGCCCATGCTGGCCTGATCCTCGGTCATGCGGAAGAACTCGAAGTGGACAAAGCGGCTCTTCACCCCAAAGCTCTTGACGGCGGCACGGCCTGCGGCGCGGGTATCCTCCGGCAGATCCTTGATGATGTAGTAGATGGAGTTGTCATCGTTGTTCACGATGTCCATGATGGACACGGGGCTTACGTTGCCCGCCTCAAAGATGGGGTTGCCGTGGGCGTCGATGATGGCATCGTAGCTGTTCACCTCGGCGCGGACGAACTCCTCCATGATGTAGGCCACATCCGGGTGCTCCTTCTCCTTGTAGGCCAGAAATTCTTTCAGCTCCTTGTCGCTGGAAAGGCGGTGGGTATCCGAAGCGCCCACGCCGTTGTCCGGCTTGACCACCACCGGGTAGCCCACCTGCGCCACGAAGGCCTTGCAGCCTGCAAGGTCATCCACCATGTGGTAGCGGGCGGTGGCGATACCGGCCTTCTGATAGTATTCCTTCATCTTGCTCTTGTACTTGATGCGGGGCATATCAGAGGTCTGGAAGCCGCTGGTGATGTGGAAATCGGTGCGCAGGGCGGCATCCCGCTCCAGCCAGTATTCATTGTTGGACTCCAGCCAGTCGATGCGGCCATACTTGAAGGTGAAAAAGGCCACGGCGCGGTACACCTCGTCGTAGTTTTCCAGACTGTTCACCTTGTAGTATTCGTTCAGGCTTGCCTTCAGTTCGGGCTTCAGTTCCTCGTAGGGCTGGTCGCCGATGCCCAGCACGTTCAGGCCGTTGTTCTTCAGCTCCCGGCAGAACTGCCAGTAGTTCGTGGGGAAGTTGGGGGAGATAAAAATAAAGTTCTGCATAGTATTTGTTGATTCCTCTTTCCGTTACCTCTATGATTGCAATGCCCCTGCGGGGCGGGACAGACTTTAATATTGGGAAACAACGGCGCGTCCATGGACGCGCCGTTGTGCCATTTTCACGGGATGGGTCACTGCTGGCCCAGAACGTAGGGCATATAGTACGCCACCTGCTTATACCACCAGTTCCAGTCGTGGTTGACATCGTGACCCCACAGGTCCACCCAGATGGGGATATGCTTTGCTTCAAAGATGCGCTTGAGCAGCCATGTGGTGTCCGGCTGTTCCCAGTCGCCCTGACCGCAGCAGATGACAGCCTTCTGGCTGCGGAACAGCTGCATATAGGGGTGATCCTCCGGGAAGTTCTTCATGTAGTCCACGGGGGAGTTCATGTACACCAGCTCGTCCATATAGTCGCCAAAGCCGTAGTGGGCAGTGTAGATGCCGCTGAGCGCCAGACAGCCGCAGAAGATATCCGGGCGGCGCAGATACAGGTTTACCGCATGGGTGGCGCCCAGACTGCAACCAAAGGCGATGACGCCGGGCAGGTCGCTCCAGCCGTTGCGCTGCTGCGCCAGATGCTGAAGCATCGGGGCGGCTTCGCGGGTGATGTAGCGCAGCCACTGCTCATAGCGGCGGATGCGCCAATAGGGGTTGCCCTGCGCGTCCGACCATGTTTCCTGATCCATGGTGTCGATGGAAAGCACCATGATCTGCCCGGACTCGATCCACGGGGCAAGGGCGTCGGTCATGTGGAAGTTTTCAAAATCGAAGAATCGGCCGTCCTGACAGGGGATATACAGCATCGGGCGGCCGGCGTGGCCGTAAAGCTTGCACTCCATATCCCGTCCCAGTTCCGGGCTGTACTCCTTGAAATACTGCATCTCCATGGTGTTTCCTCCTTTAGTGTTACTATGGTATCGCCCTTCTCTTACTCCTCTACCTCATACAGCAGGGTGTGGAACACGAAGGGCAGCTGTTTTTCCCAGCTGGCTTCGCTGTGGGTGCCGCCGGGCACGATGCGGCTGGTCAGGTGGATGCCCCGGGTCATCAGCTTGCCGCTCAGGGCAGAAAACTGTCGGCGGATGCCCTCGTGGTTGCCCATCTCCCGGGAGCCGTAGTCCATGTACAGCACCGTGCCGGGGGCAAGCTTTGCGCGCCCCACAAGGCCGGAAATCTTATCCGGCGCCACCCAGATGGAGGGGGAAAGTGCTGCGGCACGGCTGTAAGTATCGTTATATTGCAGCAGGGCATACAGGCTCATCAGTCCGCCCATGCTGCTGCCGCCGATAAAGGTATTTGCCCTGTCCGGCAGGGTGCGGAAATTCTGGTCGATCAAAGGCTTGAACCGGTGGATGAACCAGCTCATGGTGGCCTGTCCCTTGCCGTCAAAGTGACCGTAGGTGGGGTCATCGAAACGGTAGGGGGAATACTCCACCAGACGCTCGTTGTTTGCCCCGGCGTTGCACTCGATGGCCGCCACGATCAGCGGGGTGTCGGTATAGTCCAGATAATCCGCCACGCCCCAGCTTTTGCCGTAGGTGGCATCCTCGTTGAAAAACACGTTCTGCCCATCGAACATATACAGCACGGGGAACCGGCGCTCCGGCTGTGCTTCGTACATGGTGGGCAGGTAGACATACACCCGGCGCTGCTCGGTGCCGTTGACCGCCGGGTAACTCATGCTCCATTTTTTGATCATGGTGCTTCTTTCCTCTCAAATCTTCCTGCAAAGGGCACAGGCGGCAAGCCCACACCCTTTATAGGTAGTGTAGCACCATGCGGCGGGAATTGCAATCTTTATGCGCAAAGGCGCGGCGGGACGATTTAGAATGCGCTCCGCTTCGCTTTGCGCATCATCAGCGGAAAGAATATTATAAATTTCGCGTTTGTGGGGGGGGGGGGGG
>SKEC01001230.1_pt1 | contig 20544 bp, 18 predicted proteins | sample 4826641 | NCBI WGS metagenome assembly SKEC01 (sample SAMN11008819, study PRJNA524170) | human gut metagenome | biome: Human fecal sample; material: Feces; isolation source: fecal sample from pouch patient p18, p21 | host: Homo sapiens | place: Israel: Tel-Aviv | collected 2015-12-22
TTTCTGACCTCGGCATCCCGCTGTGGATCCGGCATGTGCTGGTGCCCGGCCTGACCGACGACGAGGAGGGCCTGCGCAGGACCGCAGACTTTATCCGCAGCCTGAAAACGGTGCAGCGGGTGGAGGTGCTGCCCTACCACACACTGGGTCTGTTCAAGTGGCAGAAGCTGGGCATCCCTTATCCGCTGCCGGACGCTGTGCCGCCCACAGCGGAGCAGGTGAAGCGTGCAGAAGAACTGCTGGAAGTGAGCCGGTATCCCGGGTAAAGCAAGACGATTTTAATTGCGCTCCGCTTCGCTCTGCGCTATTTCAGCGGAAAGAAGATTTATGATTTCGGAACCCCGGAGCGTCTGCGGACGCTCCGGGGTTCCCTTTTCACGGGAAGAGTCGCAGTGGTAAGCTGCATTTTTCCTTACAGCCCCTCCTGTGAAAATGGGATATCGGAGCGCCCGCAGGCGTTCCGATATCCCGAAATTTAGAATAATTCTTCCGCTGAATATGCCCAAAGCAACGACGACGACCGCCGCCAGTGGCGGAAACAGGGAGGAGTTGTTGGGGCAGCGGCCAGCAAGACGCGCGTGCCGCCCAAGGCACGATGCGGATGCTGGGTGCCGCAACCCGTTAGCGGCGGGCATTCTGAATCCTTCCCCGTTCCACCTTGACTTCCCTGCGCAGCACCGCTATAATAAAGAGGTAAAAGGATAAATGCGTTTATCCGGGCAGAGTAGCGCCGCATACCGTCTGCGCAGAGAGAACAGGCCACTGGCTGGAAGCCTGTTTGCAGACCGCCGCGCAAAGTGCGCCCGGACAGCACGCGGCGGGAACCCCTACGGGAAGTATCGCCGTGCGGTGCGCCGCCGTTACAGGCTTTGAGCGACAAACAGAAGTGGAACCGCGATTTTGATGAAAAACCGCCTTCGGAGCTGTGCTTTGTGCACCGCTCCGGGGGCGTTTTGTTTTGCGGCTTCTGTCTGCCACAAAAAGGAGAATTGACCATGCAGATCTTCAACACCCTGACCCGCCAGAAGGAAGAATTCGTGCCGCAGGTGCCCGGTGAGTACCGCATCTATGTCTGCGGCCCTACCGTTTATAACTATATCCACATCGGCAACGCACGCCCGCTGATCGTATTCGACACCCTGCGCCGCTACCTTGAGTACCGCGGCAACAAGGTGTTCTATGTTTCCAACATCACCGATATCGACGATAAGCTCATTAAGAAGGGACAGGAAGAGGGCACCTCCATGAAGGAGGTTGCTCAGCGCTTTGAGGCCGAGTACCTCAAGGATGCCGCCGGCCTCAACTGCAAAAAGCCCACCGTGCAGCCCCGGGCTACCGAGCACATCCAGCAGATCCTGGATATCGTGAAGGATCTGATCGACTCCGGCCACGCTTATGTTGCCAAGAACGGCGATGTGTATTTCCGGGTGAAGAGCGACCCCGGCTACGGCAAGCTGAGCCACCTGAAGCTGGACGATCTGGAGAGCGGCAACCGTGAGCTGCGCAGCCAGATGGACGACGACCTGAAGGAGGACCCCGCAGACTTTGCCGTGTGGAAGGCCGCAAAGCCCGGTGAACCTGCATGGGAAAGCCCCTACGGCATGGGCCGTCCGGGCTGGCATATCGAGTGCAGCGCCATGAGCCGCACCCATCTGGGCAAGACCATTGATCTGCACTGCGGCGGTCAGGACCTGATCTTTCCCCACCACGAGAATGAGATCGCACAGAGCGAGTGCGCCAACGGCTGCACCTTTGCCCGCTACTGGATGCACAACGGCTTCATCAACGTGGACAATCAGAAGATGTCCAAGAGCCTGCACAACTTCTTCACCGTGCGGGACGTGGCGGATGTCTACGGCTACGAGCCGATCCGCTATTTCATGCTGACCGCAGGCTACCGGATGCCCCTGAACTACACCGTGGACCTCATTGAAAGCTGCAAGAACAGCCTGGAGCGCCTGTACACCTGCCGCGAGAATCTGGATTTTGCCCTGACCAAGGACACCTTTGGCACCGACGAGACCCTGAAGGAAAAGGCTGCCGAGGCCCGCACCAAGTTCTGTACTGCCATGGACGATGACCTGAACACCCCGGATGCACTGGCTGCCGTGTTCGATCTGGTCAAGGAGATCAACACGCTGTCGGCTGTTTCCTCCAAGGATGCCCTGCAGACCGCCGCCGCTGCGTTCGACGAGATCACCGGCGTACTGGGCCTGCTGTACAACCGCAAGAAGGACGAGGTGCCCGCCGAGGTGACTGAGCTGGTAGAGAAGCGTGCCGCCGCCAAGAAGGCCAAGGACTGGGCCACTGCCGATGCCATCCGTGCACAGCTGACCGAACTGGGCTGGGCGGTCAAGGACACCGCACAGGGCCCGCAGCTGAACAAGCTCTAAATTAAAGTAAAGCTATTCGCGGCATGTTGCGGATGGCTTTACTTTTTTGCACGCATTTGCCATAATAAGGAAGAAGATCAGCTTTGCGGAGGGAACAGCAATGAAGGTCATGGTTTTTGACGTAGGCGGCACCGAGATCAAATATTCGGTCATGGACGAGCAAATGAACCGTTTTGATGCCGGTTCCGTGCCCACGCCGCAGGATACGCAGGAGCATTTTCTCGACACAATATACGCTCTGTATGCACCGCATAAGGATGAAGTGGACGGTATCGCCATGGCGCTGCCCGGCTTTGTGGATGCCAACACCGGCTATGTCTCCAACGGCGGGGCACTTCTGTACAACACCGGCACGCAGGTGGGGCAGCTGGTGCGCGAAAGATGCGGCTGCCGTGTCACGCTGGAAAACGACGGCAAGGCTGCAGCCATTGCAGAGCTGCGGGCCGGTGCCTTGCAGGGCTGCTGCAATGCGGCAGTGTTTATCATCGGCACCGGCGTGGGCGGCGGCATCATTGCCAATGGCCAGCTGGTGCGCGGCGTGCACTTTACCGCCGGAGAGTACAGCTTTGTGAACACCAACGCCGACGAGTGGGAGAATACCGAAAAAACCATGGCCTGCCAGTGCAGCACCAAATACCTGCTCAAGTGGTACCGTGCCCGCAAAGGCCTGCCCGCCGATGCCCCCATGAACGGTAAACTCTTTTTTGATGCCGCCAATGCCGCCGAGCCGGAAGCGCTGGAAGTGCTGGAACGGTTCTGCAAGATGGTGGCCGTGCAGATCTACAACCTGACCGTATTGCTGGATGTGGAAAAGGTAGCCATCGGCGGCGGCATCAGCAAGCAGCCGCTGCTGCTGGACGATCTGCGCCGGGTATATGCCGGGCTGTTTGCTTCCCGTGGGGAATCACCCTACATGATCGGTCTGCCCCGCTGCGAGATCGTGCCCTGCCATTTCAGCAGTGAAGCCAATCAGGTGGGAGCATTGTATACCTATCTGCAGGCGGAAAGCAAAACCATTTAATGGCTTCCGCTTCGCTCTAGTCATATTCAGCGGAACAATTATTTTTATAGAGCAAACTCCGGCAGACTGCGGTCTGCCGGAGTTTGCTTTTTCACAGGATAGGGCCGTATTGGAAAACGGCATCCTCCCTTAGATTTACTTATTGGTCAGCCGGTTGAAGTGCGGCTTTTCGTCTTCTTCCTTCTTCGGTTCCGGCTTTTCCGCCGGGGTCAGGCGCACCTCGGTCACGCGGCGCTTGGCCGTGCGGGTAACGACACCGTCGTACTCGCCCAGCGTGAACCGGTCGCCCACCTTGGGCAGATGGCAGGTTTTTTCCTGCACCAGACCGTTCACCGTATTGGAATCGATATCTTCATCCTCCGGCAGGCCCAGCCTCTCATACAGGTCGTCCACACCGGCACTGCCCAGCACGATCCAGCTGCCGTCCGACTGCCTGCGGAAGTCCTCGGTCGCTTCGTCGTGCTCATCCCAGATCTCGCCTACCAGCTCTTCCAGAATATCTTCCAGCGTGATGATGCCCTCGGTGCCGCCGTACTCGTCCACCACCACCGCCATGTGATGGTGCTGCTCGCGCAGGGTGCGCAGCAGCTGGGAGATCTGGGTGGAGCCGGTGGTATAAAGGGTGGGCTTCACAAGGTCTTCCAGCGTGGTATCCTTGCGCAGACGGCCAAGGTAAAAGTCCTTTTCATGTACCACACCGATGATGTTGTCAATGGTGCCGTGGTAGACGGGCAGACGGGAATATCCCGATTCCGCAAAGGTATCGGCCACCTCATCCAGCGAGAGATCGTCCTCCACCGCGATCACATCCACGCGGGGCGTGAGGATCTCCTCCACCTCCACATCGTCGAACTCAATGGCGCTGCGGATGAGCTGGCTTTCCCGGTCGGTCAGCTCGCCGTCGTTCTCGGCCTCGCTGACCATGGTCATCAGCTCACCCTCAGTGATGGTGTCCTCCTCGGTGCTGCGGATGAAATGCCCCAACAGGCGCTTCCACTGGGTGAACAGCCAGGTCAGCGGGGTGAACAGGATCATGAGCAGGTTCAAAAAGGGCGAAACCGCCGTGGCAACCGTCTCCGGCATCTCCTTTGCAAGGCTCTTGGGGGTCACCTCGCCAAAGATCAGAACCACAATGGTCAGCACGAAGGTGGACACCGTCGCGCCCCGCTCCGGGTCCAGCAGGCGGGTGAACAGCACTGTGCCAATGGATGCTGCGGCAATGTTGACGATATTGTTGCCGATGAGGATGGTGGAGAGCAGCTTGTCGTACTTTTCCGACATAGCCAGCACGCGGGCTGCTGCCGAATCGCCGTCCTCGGCGCGGCTTTTCAGGCGGATCTGGTTCAGGGAAGAAAATGCGGTCTCAGAGGCGGAGAAAAAGGCGGAAAATGCCACCAGAATGATCAGTGCCGCCAAAAGCGTAATACTGCCATCGTCCATAAAAAGGGAAATCACACTCAACTTTCTGTTTTTATTAAAGAACAGACTCCCTCAGTCTGCTTCGCAACCAGCTCCCTCAAAGAGGGAGCCTTGCCGCGCGATGACGGAAGGAGTTCTTTCCGTATACAAAAATGTGCTCCCCATCGTTGCTGTTCCGCGATGAAAAGCACATCAATGTTATTTGTAATCATACCATATTCTGTACGGTGGTGCAAGCTTTCTTGCCGCAAAGTCCGTACAGAACAGGTAAAATTTACATTATCGCAGGGTCAAAGCGCCATTCTCGCAGTCTACCGTCAGGGTGTTGCCCTCGGTATAGCTGCCCTGAATGATGGCCTTGGCGATCAGGGTCTCCACGCGGCTCTGGATGAACCGCTTGATGGGACGTGCGCCATAGACGCTGTCATAAGCAGAATCGATGATGAAGTCCTTGGCAACGGTGGTGACCTCCAGCTTGAGGTGCTTGCCCTCGTCCATGCGCTTGCGCAGATCCTGCAGCTGCAGATCCACGATCCTGCGCATCTCGTCCTTGGTCAGGCTCTTGTAGTAGACGATCTCATCCAGACGGTTCAGAAATTCGGGGCGGAATTTGCTCTTCAGCAGCTGGTCGATCTGGTGCTTTGCTTCCTCGCTCAGCTCGTTGGAGCCGTTGGCACGGCGCTGCTCCAGATCGTTCAGGATGATATCGCTGCCCAGATTGGAGGTGAGGATGATGACCGTGTTCTTGAAGTCCACGGTGCGGCCCTGACTGTCGGTGATGCGGCCATCGTCCAGCACCTGCAGCAGGATGTTGAACACATCGGGGTGGGCTTTTTCCACCTCATCGAACAGCACCACGCTGTAGGGCTTGCGGCGCACAGCCTCGGTCAGCTGGCCGCCCTCTTCGTAACCGACGTATCCCGGAGGCGCGCCGATCAGACGGCTGACGCTGAACTTCTCCATATACTCGGTCATATCGATTCGCACCATGTTGCGCTCGTCGTCAAACAGGGCCTGTGCCAGTGCCTTGGCCAGCTCAGTCTTGCCCACGCCTGTGGGGCCGAGGAACAGGAAGCTGCCGATGGGGCGGTTGGGGTTGGCGATACCGGCGCGGCTGCGCAGGATGGCCTCGCTCACCTTGGTCACAGCCTCGTCCTGACCGATGACCCGCTGGTGCAGCACATCGTCCAGATGCAGCAGCTTCTCGCGCTCACCCTCCACCAGTTTCTCCACCGGGATGCCGGTCCAGCGGGCCACGATGCGGGCAATCTCCTCATCGGTCACGCGGTCACGCAGCAGGCTGTCCTCCTTCTTGGCGGCGGCGATCTTCTCTTCCTCTTCCAGCTGTTTCTGCAGCTGGGGCAGCTTGCCGTATTTCAGCTCAGCGGCCTTGTTCAGGTCGTACTCACGCTGAGCCTTTTCAATGTCGGCATTGGTCTGCTCGATCTGCTCACGCAGGGATTGCACCTTGCCGATGGCGTTCTTCTCGTTCTCCCACTTTGCCTTCATGCTGCGGAACTTGTCCTGCAGCTCGGCCAGCTCCTTTTCCAGATCCTTCAGGCGGCTCTGGCTCAGGGCATCGGTCTCCTTTTTCAGGCTCACCTGCTCGATCTGCAGCTGGGTGATGCGGTGGGCCAGATCGTCCATCTCGCTGGGCATGCTGTCCATCTCGGTCTTGATCATGGCGCAGGCTTCATCCACAAGGTCGATGGCCTTATCCGGCAGGAAACGATCCGTGATATAGCGGTCGGAAAGGGTGGCAGCGGCGATCAGGGCGCTGTCGTTGATCTTCACGCCGTGGAACACCTCGTAGCGTTCCTTCAGTCCGCGCAGGATGGAGATGGTGTCCTCCACGGTGGGCTCATCCACCTGTACCGGCTGGAAGCGGCGCTCCAGAGCGGGGTCTTTCTCGATATACTGGCGGTACTCGTCCAGCGTGGTGGCACCGATGCAGTGCAGCTCGCCCCGGGCCAGCATGGGCTTGAGCAGGTTGCCTGCGTCCATGGCACCATCGGTCTTGCCGGCACCCACGATGGTGTGCAGCTCATCGATGAAGAGGATGATCTTGCCCTCGCTCTTCTTCACCTCGTTCAGCACGCTCTTCAGGCGCTCCTCGAACTCGCCGCGGTACTTTGCACCGGCCACCAGAGCGCCCATGTCCAGACTGAACACGATGCGGTCCTTCAGGTTTTCGGGCACATCGCCGCGCACGATCCGCTGTGCAAGGCCCTCTGCAATGGCGGTTTTGCCAACGCCGGGCTCACCGATCAGGCAGGGGTTGTTCTTGGTCTTACGGGACAGGATGCGGATCACGTTGCGGATCTCCTGATCACGGCCGATGACGGGGTCCAGCTTCTGCTTGCGGGCAAGATCTACCAGATCCTGACCATACTTCTGCAGGGCGTTGTAGGTCTCCTCGGGATTGTCGTTGGTGACGCGCTGGTTGCCGCGCACTGCTGTGAGCTGCTGCAGGAACTTATCTTTAGTGATGCTGAACGCACGGAACAACTCGGTGGTGTTCTGGGTCTGCTCGTCCAGCAGACCAAGGAACACATGCTCCACGCTGATATAGTCGTCCTTCATGGCCTTGGCTTCTCGGGCGGCGGCGCTGAGCACCTTATCGGCAGCCTGCGAGATATAGACCTTGTCGGGGTCACGGCCGGAACCGGAGACCCGGGGCAGAGCCGAAAGCTTTTCGGCCACGGCGGCAGAAAAGCTGCCGGGGTCAACATTCAGCTTCTGCAGCAGCTGCGGGATCAGGCCCTGCTCCTGCGAAGCGAGGGCGTGCAGCAGATGTTCAGGTTCCAATTGATTGTGCTGGTACTCCACAGCCAGCTGCTGCGCTGCCTGCAGAGCCTCCAGCGTTTTCTGTGTATATTGATTGGTATTCATAAAGTCAAGCCTCCATTCATACCGGAAGGTTTATTTTAGCGGACACGATATCCATCTGCTAAAAGCCCGGTGCAGAGATGCTGCCGAACGGGAAGCAGCGGCTATTCTTCAGTTGTTTCACGGTTTCAAGCACCTCCTGCCGAACTGGTTTTACTTGTTTTAGCACTCTATCTGTTCGACTGCTAAAACTATACTCCTGTTTTCCCACTTTGTCAATAGGGTTCATAAAAAGTTTGCAAATCACAGTTTTTGCTAGAAAAAACACGCAGCCTTGCCATACCGTTCGTCGCGTAAGCGACTTAAAATCGGCGCAACACAAAAAATCCTCTAGCGCAGCGACTTGGATTTTTGTATGGAGCCCATCTGCTTTGGGATTATTAAGGGCGAGCAGCCCTTAGTTTGCAACGGCGACGACCGCGGCCAGCGGCCGAAACAGGGAGGAGCTGTTGGGGCAGCGGCCTGCAGGATGCGAGTGCCACGCAAGGCACGAAGCAGACGCAGGGAGCCGCAACCCGCCGCCTCCCGCGCCTCGAAAGTAGCGGAGACCTTGCCGCGCTGAACACGCGGCATTTGCTTTGCAAACCGGTCTGCGGCTTAAAAGCCCCACTGGGGCTTTCATGCCCTGCGGGCACCGCCGTCCTTTCTAGTTCTCTTTTGGCACGCAAAAGAGAACTTATCCGGTGGAGAAGAATTGCATAAAAGTCAAGAAATCTGTTCCACTCGAATACGCTCTGTATGGGAAGCATTGCTCTAAAAAAAGAACCCCAAAAAATCCATAGATTTTCTGGAGTTCAAAAATTCATATAATGTGATCTCAGCCCTGCTTTTTCCAGCGGCGCATCACGCCCATGCCCAGCGCATAGGGGCCGGTGTGCACGGCAATGGTGCAGCCGATCTGCAGCAGGCCCACTTCGCACTGAGCGCCGGGGTACTTTGCACGCAGGGCCGCGCGGGTCTGCATCCACAGGCGCTTGCCTTCCTCTTCGTCGTAGCCGTAGCCTACGGTGATGCGGTAGTCGTCCGGGGTGCCGCCGTGGGCATCCAGATAGTTCATCAGCTGTTCCAGCGCTTTTTCCAAGCTCTTCTGTCGGCCGCGTGCCACACCGCCGGAGAAGATCTCGCCATCCTTGAACAGGATCATCGGCTTGATGCCCAGCATGTTGGCTGCACGGCCCGTCACCTTGCCAATGCGGCCGCCCTTAATGAGATAGTCCAGATTGCCTACCGTGAAGAAGATCTGGTTGGTAGCTTTCTCTGCTTCCAGCCATGTCACAGTCTCGTCCAGCGTGCAGCCTGCGTCCCGCATGGCCACGGCGTTTTCCACCATGGTGGACTCGGTAACGGTAGCCGCCGCGCTGTCAATGACCTCAATGCGGGCATCGGGGAAATCTTCCAGCACCAGATCCCGGGCATTGCGGGCGCTGCCCACACAGCCGCTCATCTTGCTGGTGAACACCAGACACAGCACATCCCGGCCAGCAGCAGCATGGGCACGGAATGCCTGCTCAAAGTCCTCAATGGAAGCAAGGCTGGTTTTGGGGTAGGCCGAAGGGTTGTCCACCATGAACTGGTAGAAGTCCCGCACGGCGATCTCCTTGCCTTCTTTGCGGTAGTGCTCGCCGTCCAGCGAGACATAGAAGGGCACGACCTCGATTTGGAGCTGTTTGGCAGTGTCCAGCGTCAGGTCGCATGCGCTGTCGGTAATGATATCAAACATCTGTGACGCTTCCTTTTCTGAATCATTCAGGAGCTTTGCAGGGGATCATACGTGGTGGATATAAGCCTCGCGCTCGGCACCCACAGAGATGTAGGTGATCTTGCAGCCGACAGCCTTTTCCAGATATTCCACGTAATCGCGTGCTTCCTTGGGCAGGTCTTCCCACTTGCGGGCTGCGGTGATATCACAGTGCCAGCCGGGCAGGTACTCCACCACGGGCTGTGCGGTGTCCAGAGCTTCGCCCATGGGGAAGCGGGTGGTGGTGCTGCCATCGGTCAGCTTGTAGGCAGTGACCATGGGGATCTTTTCCATGTAGTCCAGCACGTCCAGCAGGGTCAGAGCAACTTCATCGCAGCCCTGACAGAACACGCCGTAGCGGCTTGCCACCAGATCGATGGGGCCAACGCGGCGGGGACGGCCGGTGGCTGCACCGTACTCGTGGCCAGCCTCACGCAGGTCGTGCTTTTCCTCTTCGGTCATAGCCAGCTCGGCAGTGAAGGGGCCGTCACCCACGCAGGAGGAGTAAGCCTTCATCACGCCGATGGAGTTGTGCAGCTTGTGGCCCGGGATGCCTGCGCCGATGGGAGCGTAAGCACCGATGACGTTGGAAGAGGTGGTATAGGGGTAAATGCCGAAATCGATGTCGCGCAGAGCGCCCAGCTGAGCCTCGAACAGGACCTTCTTGCCTGCAGCGTCTGCATCGGCCAGATACTGGCCCACATCGCAGATGTAATCCTTGAAGATGGCGGCATACTTTTCGAGCCATGCCCACATCTCATCCACGCTGATGGGAGCGGCGTTGTAGCTGCCCTCCATGACCAGATTCTTGGAATCTACCATGGTGACGAGGCGCTTCTTCACAGCGTCGTCCAGATGCAGCAGGTCGCCCATGCGCAGGGTCTTCTTCATGTACTTGTCGCCGTAAGCGTAGGCAATGCCGCGCTTGGTGGAGCCGAACTGTGCGCCGGTCTTGGACAGACGTGCTTCTTCCAGACCGTCCTGCTCCACATGGTAGGGCATGGTGATGGTTGCACGGTCGGAGATCTTCAGGTTTGCCGGGCTGATCTCAACGCCCTGCTCCCGCAGCTTGTTGATCTCGCCGTCCAGATGATGCGGGTCGATGACCATGCCGTTGCCCATAACGCAGACCACGTTCGGACGCAGGATGCCGGAGGGCAGCAAATTCAGCACGAACTTGCCGCGCTCGTTCTTGACCGTGTGACCGGCGTTGTTGCCGCCCTGATAACGTGCAACGATGTCATACTCCTGGCTGATGAGGTCGACCATGCGGCCCTTGCCTTCATCGCCCCAGTTGATACCCGTAATTGCAGTAAGCATAATAAATGACCTCTTTATCATTTTTTCAAAAGACAGCCTTTTCCGTGCACCTTGCCCGGGATACGCCACCTTGGGAAAACACATCAGCAGGCATACACAAAGCACATACCAATGCAAGTATAGTATAGCACAGATCGCCGTGCAAAAAAAGAGGAAAACACAGCTTTTGGCTGCGTTTTCCTCCAAAAAAGTGTGCGCAAAATTGTGCGTTCAGCTGCGGGGGTTCTCAAGGTCGGCACGGCGGATCACCTTGTGGATGGTGCCGTCCGGCTCCTGAATGGAGGTGTTGGCCAGCTGCGCGCGCAGGCTGGCCTTCATGTCGTCGATGTATTCGCGGCGCAGGGCCTGCTGCTCTGCCTTTTCGGCCTCGGTCAGTCCGGTGGTCTTGCTCTTTTTTGCCAGCTCGTTGATGCGGGCGATCTTTTCCTGTGTCATGGTGCCTCCTGTATTTTCAAGCGGAATATGTTATAATAAGAAAGCAAACCCTCTCAGTCATTGCTGTGCAATGCCAGCTCCCCCGAAAGGGCGAGCTTTTTAAGGAATTTTCTCAATCAGTATAGCAAAGGATGATAAAAATGGCAACTCAATTGAATTTTGCACAGCAGATGGATGCCGTGCTCAAGGAGCTGGGCGGCACCCGGCCGCGCCTTTTGCTCCACGCCTGCTGCGGCCCCTGCTCCAGCGCAGTGCTGGAACAGCTGTGCCAGTATTTTGAGATCACAGTGCTTTACTATAACCCCAACACCTGGCCTGCGGAAGAATACTACCGCCGCGGCGAAGAGCTGAAGAAGTTCGTGGCAGCAGCCCATCCTCTGGGCGTGACCGTGGTGGAGGACCACTACGACCCGCAGGAGTTCTACTCTGCTGTCACCGGCCTTGAAAACGAGCCGGAGCGGGGCAGCCGGTGCACGGTCTGCTACCGGCTGCGGATGCGCCGGGCGGCGCAATACGCCAGTGAGAACGGCTTCGACTGGTTCACCACCACACTGTCCATCAGCCCGCATAAAGATGCCAAGCGCATCAATGCCATCGGGCAGGAGCTGGAAGCCGAGTTCGGCGTAAAGCATCTGCCTTCGGACTTCAAAAAGCACAACGGCTATCTGCGCAGCCTGCAGCTTTCGGAGGAATACGGCCTGTACCGGCAGGATTACTGCGGGTGCGAGTTCAGCGCGAAGGCACGTGGCATTGAGAAATAACCCTCTCAGTCATTGCTACGCAATGCCAGCTCCCCCGAGAGGGGAGCTTTTTCTACTTCCCAACGGTTATTTTCTTTACTGAAAAGAGAATCCCAAACGGTTTTAGCGCATAAAGCTCCCCCTTCGGGGGAGCTGGCGCGATAGCGCCTGAGAGGGTTTACTCTTCCGGCAGCTTTGCCACCAGCAGGGTGAACACGATCAGGCCCACACAGGGCACGATGTTGGAAGCCATACCGGCGGCAAGGCCAGCCTTTTCGGCTACGATGCCAATGATCCACGGCATGAGGATGGCACCGCTGGATGCCACCGGCAGCATGATGCCCATGCTGGTCACGCTGGTCATGCGGCCCGCGCTGGCCACAGCGGTGGGGTTCAGGCCCGCCATGGAGAACGCAAACGCAAACAGCAGCACGATGGCCATGACCTGCGTGTGGGCCATGACCAGCAGCACATAAAAGATCGTACACAGCACGCTCATGCCCACCATGGCCTTGCGCGGGCTCTTGAACGGGAACACGAATGCGATCAGCAGACGGGCCACCAGCGTGGCACCCCACATCACCGTGACGGTGTAAGCCGCCAGTGTGCCCGCAATGATGCCGCTGCCCTTGAAGTAAGTGACCATCCAGCCGTTGACGCTCTGCTCTGCAGCGTTCTGGAAGAACAAAAGGCCGGTCAGCATCCAGAACCGTGCCGAACGCAGAAAGCTCCAGTCAATGGCCTGCTTTCCCTTGGCATTCTTGGCCTTGCCGCCGCCCAGCGGAGTAAAGGCATATACCAGCCACAGCACAAGTCCCAGTGCCGCCAGCAGGAACACCGCCAGCTCAGTGCTCACCCTTGCCGCCGCTGCAATGAGGAAGGGGCACAGCAGCGCACCGCAGGCGTAGCAGCTGTGCATCAGGTTCATGCCGCGGGTGCGGTTGGCCGAGTTATCGCTGACCAGAATGGTGCAGGTGTTCATGACGCTGCCCTTGGCAATGCCCACCAGAAAAAACGCCAGCGCCAGCACCGCCACGGCACCCGTCAGGCCCATGATGCCGTAGCCCACCGCATAGCCGATGGTGAGCAGCAGCACACTGGGCTTCATGCCCAGTACACTGGGCAGCATACCAATGAGCAGGCCTGCCAGCAGATTACCCACACTCATAAGTGAGAGCAGGGTGCCGGTCATGCCGTAGGCAAAGCCGTAGCGCTCCTGCAACAGGCTGACCACCACACCCGCACTGATGGCACAGATGCCACTGAAGAAGAAAGTAAGAAAGCCTGTATTCCGCAGGCGTGCAGACTGTTGTTCCATAATCGTCCTCTTTCTGTGAAAATATCCTCCTTCTATTTAACCATAATTCCGCATCATTGCAACCGGATTTTCTTACAAAAAGTTGCAAAAAGCCCGCCGGGTTCGGACGATTTAAAATGCCCTCCGCGTTGCTCTGGGCATAATTCAAGGAAGTATTACTCTCGATTTCGGTAGAACGGAACGCCTGCGGGCGTTCCGTTCTACCGTTTTTACAAGAAAGGTCGCAGAGATGAGATGCATTTTCCCGTCACAGCCCCTCTCGTGAAAAAAGCGTTTGGAGCGCTCCGCAGAGCGCGACAAACGTGAAATTAAAAATGATTTTTCCGCTGAAGATGCCCAGAGCAACGCGGAGGGCATTTCCAATCATTTTCTATGCAAAAAGCCCGCCGGGCATTTCTGCACGGCGGGCTTTGGTTTACAGTTTACTCTGCCTTGGTCTCGGGCTTTGCCTCAGCCTTGGCTTCCGGCTTTGCTGCGGGGGCAGCAGCGGGAGCGGCGGGCTTCACCACGGGCTTCGGGGGATTGGGGTCATCCTTCAGCGGGAAGAGGATGATGTGCTTGGGGCACTTCTGGGCACACATGCCGCAGCCCTTGCACTTGTCATAGTCGATGCGGGCCACGCCGTCCACCACGTGGATAGCGTCGAACTTACAGGTGCGCTCACACATACCGCAGGCAATGCAGGAGGTGGTGCAGGCCTTCATGGCCACAGGACCCTTGTCCTTGTTGGAGCACATGACCACCGGCTTGCGCGGGCCGCCCACGTCGATCATGATGACCTGCTTGGGGCAGATGTTTGCGCAGGCACCGCAGCCGGTGCACTTGTCCTTGTCCACCTTGGCAACACCGTCCACAATGTGGATGGCATCGAACTTACACACCTTGGTGCAGTCGCCCAGACCAACACAGGCAAAGGAGCAGGTCTTGGGGCCGCCGTACAGGGCAGCAGCGGCTGCACAGGTCTGGATGCCCTTGTAATCATAAGCAGGCTTGCAGTGCTCGGAATTGCCCTGGCACTGGACAACCGCCTTCTTTTCCACAGCGCTGGCCGTGCCGCCCATGATCTTGGCAATGGCAGCGGCAGCCTTGGGGCCGCCAGGTGCGCACTTGTCGCAGGGCACGCCGTCCATGACCACAGCCTTTGCGTAGTCCGCACAGCCTGCGTAGCCGCAGCCGCCGCAGTTTGCACCGGCAAGGCAGTTGGTAACTTCTTCAATGCGGGGGTCTTCCTCCACCGCCATGAACTTGGACGCTGCGACCAGAACGATCGCGCCGACTGCGCCCACGATGGTACACAGGATAACAGCAGATACAATATTCATAATCCTGTTCCTCCCTTACAGCGTGACATTGAACAGGTTTTCGACGATGCCGCCGAAGCCCATGAAGGACAGGCTGGTGATTGCTGCTGCGATCAGGGTGATGGGCAGGCCCTTGAAGGGTGCCGGGGGATCGCAGGCTTCCACGCGCTTGCGCACGCCGCTGAACATGACCATGGCCAGCATGAAGCCGCAGCCTGCGCCGATGGCACACACCAGAGCCTCAATGTAAGCAACACCGAAGCCCATAGCAGCCACATCTGCGCCGTAGTCGCCCACGACCAGAATGGTGACCGCCAGAACACAGCAGTTGGTGGTGATCAGGGGCAGATAAACGCCCAGAGAGTTATACAGTGCAACCACGTACTTCTTGAGGAAGATCTCGATGAACTGCACCAGAACAGCAATGACCAGAATGAACACGATGGTCTGCAGGTAGCTCAGACCAGCCGGGTCCAGAATGAAGATCTGGATGGGGAAGGTAACGGCCGTTGCCATGAACATGACGAAGATGACGGCGCCGGACATACCAACCGCAGAATCCAGCTTTTTGGAAACGCCCAGGAACGGGCAGATACCGTAGAACTTCACCAGCACGTAGTTGTTGACCAAGATCATGCTGAAGAAGATCGCAGCGAGTTTTACTAACATCTTATTCTGCCTCCTTCTTCAGGTTATCAAGGTCGCAGCAGCTCTTGCGCTCGATGCGGGCATCCAGCTTACCTTCCAGCCACACACAGCCGGCCATCAACAGGCCAAAGCAGAAGAATGCGCCGGGAGCCTGCGTCATGATGGAGACCTTGGCAACGCTTTCCGGGATCACCTGGAAGCCCAGCCATGTGCCGCTGCCCAGGATCTCACGGATGGATGCCATCAGGGTAGCGGTGAGGGTGTAGCCAACGCCCATGCCCACGCCGTCCAGTGCGGAGTCCACGATGCTGTTCTTGCAGGCGAACATCTCGGCACGGCCCAGAATGATACAGTTGACAACGATCAGGGGCAGGAACACACCCAGAGCGTTGTACAAGCTTTCCATGTAAGCCTGCATGAACATCTGAACGATGGTCACGAAGCTTGCGATAATGACGATGTAGCAGGGCAGATGCACCTTGCCGGGGATCACCTTGCGCAGCAGGGAGATCATGATATTGGAGCACACCAGCACGAAGGTGAAGGCGGCACCCATGCCCAGAGCGCTGGAAACTGCAGTGGTAACTGCCAGAATGGAGCAGGTACCCAGAACCAGACGCAGAACGGGGTTTTCTTTGATAATGCCGTTGGTAAGGATGCTTACCTTGGACTTATTTTCTTGTGCCATTTCTTACCAACCTCCTTTACGCCAGCTCGTTGTAGCAGTTGACACAGTCATTGATGGCAGCAAACAGTGCGGTGGAGGAGATGGTTGCGCCGCTGTAGGCGTCGTAATCCTGATTCATCACAATGTTCTGGGTGCCGTCCATGCCGTCGAACTGCGCCAGGAAGTCGTCACTGCTCACGTTGGAGCCGATGCCCTTGGTCTGGGTGGAAGCGTCCACCCAGATGCCGGTCTCGGCGCCGTTGGCGTCGAAGCCCATGATAACGGTCAGGATACCGCCGTCAAAGCCCTTTTCCTCGGCCTTGATCGCAGTGCTGCCGTCCGGAGCCTTGACCACGCCGGTAATGCCGGCGGTGGTGTAATCGGTCACTTCTTCCAGCTCGCTGGCATCCGAAACGGAGGGCAGCACGCCGACATAAGCGGCCAGAGTGGTGCGCTTGGTGTTCTCGGCAATGACCGGGGCGGTCATGCCGTTCACCAGTGCCAGCAGCAGGCTGGCGATCAGGGAGATAACGCTCAGCACAACAATGGGCTTGATGGTGCTCTCCCAGTTGGAAGACTTACTCATTTGCCAGCACCCTCCTTTGCTTTCTTTGCAGGCTTGATGTAGCCATACGGGGTCTGACGGGTCAGATCATTGATGTAGGGGACCCACAGGTTCATGAACAGCAGTGCGAAGGACACGCCCTCGGTGTAGCTGCCCCAGTAACGGATGGCAAAGGTGACGATGCCCAGTGCCACGCCGTACACCAGCTTGCCCTTCAGGGTGAAGGGGCTGGTAACGTAGTCGGTAGCCATGAACACGGCACCGAACAGCAGGCCGCCGCTCAGCACGGCAACCAGAGCCTCGTGCACACTGTGGGTAGCAATGAGGTAGAACACGAACATGCTGCCGACGTAAGAAGCCGGGATGGCGATGCTGATGGTCTTGGTGGCCACCAGATAAATCAGGCCCAGCACGATGGCCAGTGCGCAGGTCTCGCCCAGCACACCGCCGTGGATGCCCATGAACAGATCCAGCAGGCTCAGCTTGGACTTATCGGCCACAGCCAGCGGGGTAGCGCTGGACAGCTGATCCACCGCTGCATCCGGGAACACCCACTTGTTCATGGAACCGGCAAAGCTGATGAACAGCACGATACGGCCCACCAGAGCGGGGTTGGCAAAGTTCATGCCGATGCCGCCGAACAGCTGCTTGACGATGACGATGGCCACCAGATCACCGATGATGAGCTGGCCGATGGGCATGCCCACGGGCACGTTCATGGCCAGAATGATGCCGGTGACGACGGCGGACAGGTCGCTGATGGGGTTGGGCTTCTTGAGCAGCTTGCAGTACAGCCACTCAAAAGCCACGCAGGCCACCACGGACACAGCTGTTACCAGCAGTGCACGCATACCAAAAATGATGGCAGAGGCCACCACGCAGGGGCACAGGGCGACAATCACGTTGGCCATCAGGCTCTGGGTGGTCTCTTCGCTGCGCACATGCGGGGAAGCCGAAACAATAAGCTTCGTATCCATTACTTATTGCCTCCTTTTTTGATTTCACCAAGGTAGAACGCCTTTGCCAGACTCATCATCTGGGTAACAGGGCGCTTTGCCGGGCAGACAAACGAGCAGCTGCCGCAGTTGAAGCAGTAGTCTGCATGCAGCTTGCCCAGCTCCTGCACATCGCGTGCAGCGTATGCCTGATTGACCTCCACAGGCTCCAGACCCATGGGGCAGTACTCCACGCAGCGGCCGCAGCGGATGCAGGGATTCACCGGTGCAGGCTCTGCAGCGGCCTTGCTCAGGAAGATCAGGCCGGAGGTGGTCTTGGTGGTGGGGTAGCTCAGGTTCTCCACAGCGGGGCCCATCATGGCACCGCCGGCAACCACTTTGCCCAGCTCGCCCTTGACACCCGCAAAATCAATGATGTCCTGATAGGCAGTGCCCACGGGGACAACGATGTTCTGGGGCTTTGCGCAGGCATCGCCGTCCACGGTGATGGTGCGCTCGACCACCGGCATACCGGTAGCCAGATACTTGCCAAGGGTGGAAACGCTGGTCACGTTCATGACGATGGCGCCGGCATCTGCGGGCAGACCGCCGTGGGGCACTTCGCGGCCCAGACACTTTTCAATAAGGATCAGCTCTGCGCCGGTGCCGTAGACACTGGGCAGGGGCTTGACCTCGATGGTGCTGTCGCCATTGGTCTTTTTGCACAGCAGGTCGATGCACTCGGGCTTGTTGTTCTCAATGCCGATGACGCACTTCGGGATGCCGGTGTACTGCAGCACGGCCTTGATGCCGCGGATGATATCATCGCTGCAGTTCAGCATCTCCTGCGTATCGCTGGTCAGCCACACTTCGCACTCGGAAGCGTTGATCAGCAGGGTATCCACCTGCTGCTTGGGCTGCAGCTTTACGTCGGTCGGGAAGCCTGCGCCGCCCAGACCGACCAGGCCGCACTCACGCACAGCCTTGAGGAAACTGGCCTTATCGGTCACTTCCGGTGCCTTGACAGCCGGGTCCACGGTCTGTTTGCCATCGGTCTTGATGACGACAGAGTCGCACATGCGGCCATTGGACAGACGGAAGGGCTCCACTGCGGCAACCGTGCCGGAGACACTGGAGTGGATGTTTGCAGAGACGAAGCCGCCAGCCTCGCCGATCTTTGTACCAACGAACACCTCGTCGCCCTTTTTGACCAGAGCTTTTGCGGGAGCGCCGATGTGCTGGCTCATGAGGATGCGTACCTGCGCGGGCAGAGGCATCGGGATCGGTTTGCTTGCAGCAGTTGCCTTGTCATGCGGCGTATGCGCGCCAAGCGCCGCACGTTTCAGCTTGTTCAACATGGAATTCAAATCCCCCATTCTGCTTGAATTGCCGCCCCCACGCCCATGCAGGCGCACTGGTACAGGGACAGCAGCTGCTTAACATGTTTATTGTATCATTTTGGCGTGGGAAGTCAACGACAATGGCACAAAAATGATGTGTTTTCCTGAACTTTCTTTTTATTTTTTCGTGGTTATATACAACTAACCGCCGTATTTTTCTTCCTGCATCCGGTGTTTGCCTTTGCATGCGGATTATGCTATACTAAGGGCAAGCAAAAACTGCGGAACGTCCCCCGCTCCGCGCCAGACTTACCAAGGAGGCTTGAAACGATGAAGGTTCTCAAAGCACTGCTCGCCGTCCTCACTGCTCTGGCGGTGGCCCTGACCGCCGCGCTGCTGTTCATTCAGGATAAGAACGCACCCCGTTATATCCAGATCTACGAGAACGAGCAGTAACCCCGCGTCCTGCACAAAAGCATCCCCCAGCCTGAGCGGCACGCCGCTGCCCGGGCTGGGGGATTTGTGGTTTTTTGCCGGGTCGGCAGATGCTGACAGACACAAAAAGGCGCTGGCCGGAGCCAGCGCCTTTTTGTTATGCTTTAAAGTTTGGTTTTTGCTTAGTCTTTGGTGGTGCCAGAGGCAGGAGTCTCAACGGACTTCGCCACCATCACGATGTACTCCGTATCGCCGATCTTGACGGTGCCGGCACCAAGCTCCAATTCATCCACATCACCCAGATTAGCCGGCTTGCCGACTTTCTGAAGATTATCCTCATTCATAATCTGATAAGCCATCCACCCGAATTTCTCTTCTTCGGTAGTAAAAGGGCTCTGGGGTTTGTAGTTTTCAACATAGCTGACAAAATAAGCCGTGTTCTGGAGGTCTTCCGCAGTAAAACCGGCAGCTTTAAGGACCGCGTCGTTAACCAAAAGATTCTTTATACCCGTTTCTTTGGCGTTCTCGGCATTTCCTGCACTTGTTGCCAGTGCGGCTGCCAGATCATCCATCTCACCGGTATGCTTGGCTCCGATCTGCTGACCCTGATTTAAGATATCGACCAGCATATTTGCCACTTCACTTGCTGTACTGGTGCTACCCTTACTGCCAGCACCGCAGCCCACCATGGACAGGGCCAGAACAGCTGCCAGTGCAGCGGCTGCCAGTTTCTTAAACAATTTCATGGTTGTATTCCTCCTAAAAAGCGATTCATTCAGGCTTCGTTCTTATCGTTACTCATTTTCACCATTAATCTGCGTCACAGGATCTTTCACCAGCATCAGGAAGTACTCCGTACCACCGATTTTACCGTTTGCAAGGCCGTACCCCTTTGGCTTATACTGGTACAGCGGGTCCATCAGACTATTGCCAAGTAGCTTGACCTTATTATCATTAAAGGTGTTGCTGGTGAAGGTGGACTTGACCAGCACGAACCGATAATTTTGGACGTTTTCAATACCCTCAGCCGCCTCATTTACCAGCTGAAGGGCTGTCTTACCCTTGTTTTCTTTGGCTTCAGAAGCCTCGTTTGCCTTCTGAATCAGATTTCCTGCCAGTGTATCCAGCTCATCCTTGTGTTCAGCCGTAATGCCATAGCTCATTTTGATCCGGTCAGCCAGATAATCCTTGACTGCACCTGTAATGTCGCCGCTGCCCGTGCCGCCTGCACCGCAGCCCACCATAGACAGGGCCAGAACAGCTGCCAGAGCGGCGGCTGCCAGTTTCTTGAACAGTTTCATTTTGCATTTCCTCCTGATTATCAGAGTTTTTTCACACGCCCAAGTGGAACCCCTCCGGCTTGGATGAGCTAAGTTTACC
>SKEC01000786.1_pt1 | contig 20367 bp, 16 predicted proteins | sample 4826641 | NCBI WGS metagenome assembly SKEC01 (sample SAMN11008819, study PRJNA524170) | human gut metagenome | biome: Human fecal sample; material: Feces; isolation source: fecal sample from pouch patient p18, p21 | host: Homo sapiens | place: Israel: Tel-Aviv | collected 2015-12-22
GTGCATTGCCGGGTATCTAAGTCTGGATCGGATAAGTGCTGAAAGCATCTAAGTACGAAGCCGGCCACAAGATTAGATTTCTGAGGGTCGTTGTAGACTACGACGTTGATAGGATGCAGGTGTAAAGGTAGAGATACCAAAGCCGAGCATTACTAATTGCCCGTCCACTTTCCTTATATTTAGGATGGTGTATACGTTCGGTTATTACTACAGGATAAGATAACGCTGATGGCTTGTCGATATGTCGCCCTTATTCAGGTGGCTATAGCACAAGGGTTCCACCTCTTCCCATTCCGAACAGAGAAGTTAAGCCTTGTCACGCCGATGGTACTGCGTCACAGTGGGAGAGTAGGTAGCTGCCGTTTTTGATTGAAGCCTCCGGACTTGAAGAAGTTCCGGAGGCTTTTTTTTGTATATGCACGCATGTGGCGGAGTCTAGTAACGGAAATAATCCTATGTTCTGTAACATGAATATGGTATATTTTTCTCTTTTTGCAGTACTTTTAGTGTAAATTCTATCATTAAATTCTTTTTCTATCATTGATTTTTGTACTTTTGGGCTATTCTTTTTGAATTTATTGAAGAAAGAAAGTGTTAAACCAAAAAAATAAGAAGTTTTGCTTGACACTCATGTTTTAGGGATATTTATTGAATCTCCCACTTTAGAAGATCAGTGAGAGATGCACTTTCTTCTTCGTTAAGTTGGAAAACCTTGGGTTCCGAATTATGCTGTTATACTTTTAGCATAACAATATAAAGGAGTTAAGAACAGTACTGTCTGTTCTCTTTCTTATTTATATGTATAAGCTAGTGCTGCTCCCAATGCCGTGCGATATTCTGCATATTCGGGTATCCAAAAATGGCATTGATACATTTTTTCCATAACTGGGAATATTTCTTTGCATTGTGGCATTTTGGTCAAATTACCTATCAGGACAAAATCTTTGATATGGCTATTCAGTGCTGCTAATATGACAGATTGTCCTATCGATTGTAATACCATATGAATGATTCCCGCTGCTACATCTTCCATAGAGGCATTTGAGCTTGCTTTGCCAAATGTGGAAGCGGTGGCATCCAAAGGAAGTCCCGGTAGAGGAGTGTTGCAAATATCCTTGATTTGCAAATCAATATTTTCTATTACACCTTTCTCTGCCATCTTCACCACTTGATGAATATTCTGTGTTTTTAACAACAGGCAGGATAATCCTTGAATGGTTCCTCCACCAATACCTATACCACCTATGTGAGATATATTTTCACCTCCTTCCACTTTTACAAAAGAGGTGCCGGTACCCATGCTTACTACAATAAGGTCTTGTAGTTGGGAGTCATAGTGAGCTCCAAGGCCGTTTGCTAGAAACTCATCCGTATGATCAGTAGAGAGTCCATATAATGGTTGGTTTACGTAAGCACTTCCCACTCCTGTCAACATGACTTTATCAATGTCGTTTAAGCTGATTCCATTATCATATATGTATTTGCCAAAAGCACCGAATAACGAAGTGATAGGATCTTCGGCTTTTACAATCATAGGATGTTTTATGCCTTCTTTATCCACACCTATTATTTTGGTGGTACTTCCGCCTACGTCTATACCTATTACCATTCCCATTGTTTTTCTTTGTTTATTCTAAAAGAGTGCAAATATACAGGAATTATCTAAGTGTTTATTCATATAGCTTGCGATAATTACCAATTATCTGTTCGGAATGGGGCTACTGGCAGACCTGATGCTCCGAATAAAGCACCGTCAGTATGGTTGGCCCAATTGTATCTCACGGCTACAGGATGAGGTACATCGGGTGATTGTACAATTATTTCTTTCTTTTTTACTGTTACTGTTGCCGGATAAAAAATCCTATCTGTACCTGCAATTATAAATCCGCGTACTGGATCGGGATGCAGGAATCCTTTTCCTAGATTTTCAAAATGGATACGAAGGGTATTTCCTTCGATGCTGTAGCTTTTGTAAACCGGATATTGAGGCATTTTTCTTTTTCCGTAGGTTTGTTTTAATGCTAGCTGTGATAGGCGAAGACCTGTTTCCAGAGTGCTTTGGAAGGTATTGCTTTTTCCTTTTCCAATATCGGTGGTTACTACCATGCCTGTATGATTCAAGTGTAAAGCCTGTGCTTGTGCTTCACGTATGGCCGCCCAGTCTGAATCATCTTGTATTTCTTCTTTTTTCCCATGATTGGACAGTTGTACAAAGTAGAAAGGCATTTGTGGTTTCTGCCACTTATCGCGCCAGTCGGCTATCAATGACATGAATAAGTCTGCATATTCATCGCTGCTTCCCAAATTACTTTTTCCTTGATGCCATACAATACCTTGAAGAGGGAAAAAAGTAAGCGGATGTATCATCGCATTGAATAATCCTGTGGGATACTTAGGGTTACTTTCTGGTGAAATGGGTATAGGGGGGATTCCACTTAATGAGAGACCGGACAGGTATTTCCATTCTCCTGCCAATGAGATAAGATTCTTGCCTTGTATACTTAGTTTCATGTCTTCTGGACGGCCATATATTCCTCCTTTGCTTTTGTAATTGGTCACACGTATGGTCAGTACAGCCTTTCCGCGTTTTACCAGCTTATAGGGAATTTTGTAACAGCAGGACACATCGGCTTTTGTGTTTCGTCCTATTTCAGTCCCGTTATAATATACAATGCTTTCATCGGCAATGTTCCCCAAATTTATTGTGATATTTTTTCTAGTCCAGTTACGTGGAATATCTATCGTTTTTCTGAACCATACTACTCCATCGAAGTCTTTCATTCCCTTATCTTCCCAGTATCCCGGAAGTTCCATTGTTTTCCAGTTTTCATCCGAATAATCAGGTTCCGCCCATACTTGATGGTCAACGCACCATCCCATATCGTGTTCGTAAAGAGCTTGATACCACTTTTCTCTTTTACGGGCATATTCTGCTTCTATTTTTTCAGGATTGAACTCCAAAGATTCAAGCATTTCTGTTTCTTTGTTGTAGCTTGGCAGGTCTTCTAACGCATCATAACTGGCCCATGCTTCTGCAGGAGTATCTTTCCAGGTACAACTTATTATACCCACGGGTACTTTCAGAGTCTTTTGTAACTGGCTGGCAAAAAAATATCCCACTGCAGGGAATCCGGTTATGTTTTTGGAGGTGCATTCTTTCCAACCTTCTTGTGTAGTGTGTAAATCTTTCTTGGGAACTAAGGAGATTTCTTTCTTTGTCTGGAACAGACGGATATAAGGTTGGGGGGCTATATCTATGGGAGTTTCTGTTTCACATTCTCCTGTATACAACCATATTTCACCAATTAAAATATTTTGCAGTATGTGTTTATCCCCGTCCGAAATGATGATTTCATAAGGACCTCCGGCAGATGGGGTAGGAATTTCTATTCTCCAATTTCCTTCTTTGTCAGGTGATGTCGTATAGGGATGCTTACTCCATCCTGTTGTTATTATCACTTCTTTTTTTGTGGATGAATGGCCATGGAAAATGACATTTGATTTTTGTTGTAATATCATATTGTCTGTGAATAATGCAGGCAGTGTTACTTTGGCTTCTGTCATACAAAACGCCATTAACATTCCTAATAAGATCATTTGTTTTTTCATGAGTGCTAAATTTGTTGTGTTATCAGGCTTATGGTATCTATTTATGCTGGATAAGTCCCCGGTCTTTGAATATGAGTTGTACCAGACGGAAAGCCAAATCTGTAAGCAATATTCCCAAGGCGGCACCAATGATGACATCAAACAGCCAGTGACGGTTATTCAGAATACGGGTAAACCCTGTTACTATAGCTGCTGCGTATGCTACTAATCCTATCCAATATCCTTTGAACCCATATTCCTTATACAATAAGGTAGCTGCCATAAATGCTGCTGCCGTATGTCCGGAAGGAAAAGAGAAATAATTTGTGGCATCCGGGCGAAGCACTCCGGTGGTGAGTTTTAATCCGTTTACTACCAGCTGTGTCAGTATGACTGACAGGACTATGAAAGTGAACAACCGTTTCCATCCGAAACGACCTCTTATTCCTCCCAATTTTAGTCCGAATAGAAGTATGAGTGGAAAAAGTTGCAGATAATTGTCATAAGTTTGATGGAAAGCCGGAACGTGTATATTACGCAAATTACGTATGTATAGATTTGCATTCTCGAAAAAATGGGAGAATGTTCCGCTTCCGTCTTGCAAATACACTGCAATAACAAGTAATACAGCTATGTAAAACGTGATGATTGCCATCGTTTTAATTTTTCCTATCATAAGTCAGTTTATTAAGTACTACGGATGAATGCCCCGAAAGTACTCATTTTCTCTTTTATCTATTAATGTGTTAATGATAAATTTTGTTCAAAATAAGTTTCTTTAGGACTCTTATGGTTTAGCCGGTTCTTCCTTCATTTCCCCTTTGCTATATCCGCTGGGACTTATTTTATAGTATTTTTTGAATACTTCGCGGAAATATTTTACATCATTAAACCCGGTCATATCTGATATCTCGGATATATTATACTGTCCTTCGGATAGTAATTGTGCTGCCCGTTTCAGCCGGATCAGGCGGATATAGTCTGCCGGAGCTTGGTCTGTCAATGCTTTCAGTTTATTGTAGAAACTGGAACGGCTCATGTTTTGTGAAGCACAGAGTGACTCCACATTGAAACTTGAATTGTCTAGATTTTCAGTTATTGTTTCTTTCACTGCTTCTAGGAACTGTTGGTCCAATGTGTTGCTATAATTTATGGAAATACTGTCATTATGTAACTCCATATCTGCATATTTGCGGCGAAGGAGTGCACGGTTAGTCAGTATGTTGGCTATAGATGCTTTTAGTATTCCTATATTAAAAGGTTTTATTAGGTATTTGTCCGCACCTGTTTCTAATCCTTCAACGATATTCTTTTCATCATTTAATGCTGTTAGCAGAATTACAGGGATATGAGACGTCAGTATATTATTTTTGATAGCAGAACACAATTCGTCTCCTCGCATTTCGGGCATCATAATGTCTGATAATACTAAATCAGGTTTAAATTCAGGGATAATTTTTAAGGCTTCTTTGCCATTGGTACACGTTTCCACTTGATAAGCTTCGGATAAAGTATGAAACAGATATTCGCGTAGATCGTCATTGTCTTCCACAACCAGGATACGCTGTGTATTTTGAACATGCTGCCGATACAGATCTTTATAAGTATGGGGAGAGACTGCACTAGGAGATACTGGTGCCACGTTTTCTTGTTGTACCGTTTCTGTCGGGACCTGTTGGTTTCGGAATTGTTTTTGGGGGAAGATAACCTTTACACGGGTACCTTTATTCTCTACGCTTTCTATGCTGATCTTTCCTTTATGAATACGTACTAGTTTCCATACTAACATCAGTCCGATTCCACTGCCTGTAATTTTTGCATTGATGGCATTGCTGCCCCTGAAATGTAACTTGAATAACTTTTTTTGTTCTTTGGCAGGAATCCCGATGCCCGTGTCTGTAATCTCCAGGCTCCAGTTGTCCTTGTCATGGCAGATGATAATGTGTACCTCACCGTGGGCGGGAGTATATTTGATAGCATTTGAAATCAAGTTTTTTGTGATCGAGTCCATTTTTTCTTTGTCGAACCATACATTTTGATATTCAAAGTTGCTTTTGTAGTCGAGTTTGATCTGTTTGGCTTCTGCATAACTATAAAAGGCATGGCATATTCCTTCCATATAGGTATTAAGTTCATGTTCCGATATACGGAGGGAGGAGGAGTATACATTAGCTTTGCTGAAGTTTATCAGATTAGTGGTGAGGCGTAGCAAGGTGTCCACGTTCTTCATCGCTGTAAGCATATTGGCCTGACTTTCTTCACTTAAATTTTCTTTTTGTTGAATTTCTTCCAAAGGTGCCTTTATTAGTGTCAGCGGAGTACGGATATCATGCGCTGTATTGATAAAGAACCGAGTTCTTTCATCCGAGGCCTTCTTTTCTCTGCGCATGGAATGCAGGCGGAAAATGACGTATGTTACTGAAGTGATAGTCAGGACATAAATACAAATAGCCCAAAAACTGAGCCACACGGGATGTGCTACAGTAATTTTCAATATCCGCTCCTGCAACACGTGTTTATTATCCTCTTTAGAAACGGAACGTACACGCAGTGTATAGGTACCGGGAGCAACATTAGTGAATCGGATAGTCCCTTCGTCACTTGGAGTAGTCCAACCGTCGTAGAATCCTTCCAACTGCCAGGTATATAGTATGTCCGACGGATAATCGTAATTGATAGAGGATACTCGGATAGAAAATGTATTTTGCATATATTTCAGATTCAATTTCTCTATTTGGTCGATATCTTTAGTCAGAGGAGAGTTTGGATCATTAGGATATACAGTTTGGTAGAAAATATGGAAGTCGCTGAATATCATATGTGAATCTCCTGTTTGGGGCATTTCTATGTTTTGGGGGAATTCCAGTGCACCATCTGTACTTCCGAATACAGTGTTCCCATTGGCACGTAGTACACCAGAGCCGGCATTGAAACAGGTGGACATCAACCCTTGTCCGCGAGTCCAGTTGCGGAACTGGCGGTTAGTAGGCGAGAAAATACTGATACCATTTTCGGTACTCATCAAGATATTCCCGTCTTTTGTGGGTAGAATAACATAAATGCTGTTTGATACTAACGGGCTGTTTTCTGTGTGGTAATGGGCGCTGATTGATTCTTTTACCGGATCATAAGTAAATAGTCCGGAGCCACTGGTGCCAATGTAGAGTAAACCATTGTTTTCTTGGTGTAACGTATAAATGTAGGTTGCTCCACCGGGCAGATGTATTTCATTGTATTTACCCGAATTCCGGTCCAGTAGAAAAAGATTGGTGGAGGTACCTATCCACATAGATGTACTATCCTTTTCTTCAATGGCAGTGACGGACCCTAGTCCGGGATAAAGACGTCCTTGGCGTGTCTTTAGATTAAAGCATTTCAGATTATAATATCCTCCGGACCATATGCACCCGTATCTGTCCTTTTTAATGTCGCGTATGTATTTGTCGGCACGTACATTCAGATGGAAAGATTGGGCAGGGGTGAGGTATTCTATGTTTCCGTTTTTCTTGGTAATCTGGAAAATGCCCGATGCATATCCTCCGGCCCATATAATACCCGGAGAAACTTCGCATAAAGTGATAAAAATGCGGTTCTGATTTTTTAGTCCGTGATTGAAAGAGCTTAGAAAAGAACGCCATTGCTTTTGCTTTGAATCGTATAAGCTGATGCCGTTGCTTGTTCCAAACCACAGATCCCCGTCACTATCTTCTATAATGGAGTTTACTTGGTTGTTTACTAGTGACTGCCGGTTGCCAATAGAGTGCTTTATCCAGTTGTAGTTGGTATATTGGTTATTGCGGACGGTAATTCCTGTAGGATAGCTAGACAGCCAGATACGCTGCTCGTTGTCTACATATACATCATTGATAATGTTCCCGTCCATTTCGTTGTAACTACCATAATTTGCAATGATATAAGGTTCGGTTTCATAGGTATCTATGTTTAATTTGTGCACTCCTGCTCCTTCAGTGGCTACTAATAATTCCTTTGTGTTCAAGGGACTGAGCCGTGTAATATTCACATCTGTTAGTTCTACTTCGGGACGTACAATTTTCTGGATATTTAAGTCATATATATAGACTCCCTTTTCAAAAGTGCCTATAAATAGTTTGTTGGCTGTACGGTGTAGATATAATTCGTGTACGTGCATATCCATCATTTCCAGTTTGCCGCAGGAGAGTTCTTTCAAATTCCCGTTTTCCAGTTTTACCAGATAGATTCTTTTGTCTGTACCTATAAAAAAATGTTCACTGTTTATCTGTTCTATGCAGGTGATATTTCCCAGCCGGTTAGAAATTCTTTGCTTTTGTCCGGATTCTATGTTAAAAAGGTGGATAGCCGATTTGCCGCACAACCATACGTTACTCTCCTGGTCTATATAACTATATCTCACGAAAGCATGGTAGTCCTTGTTCCAGTAATTGTACATACTGTATATCTGTACAAAACGATCGTGTCCTGAATCATAACGGAAAATTCTGCCTTGTTTTCCTGTGACCAGCAGTGTACCTGTTTTATCTAAATAAGTCCAGTTTATATTCAATAACGGGTCTAGCTCCCTGTCGCCTTCTTTTAATTTATAATGTTTTATTTCTTTTCCGTTATATCGGTCTATTCCCACATGGGTGAGGAACCACATGTATCCACGCGCGTCTTTTTGAATTTTGTATATTTTCTGATTACTTAGTCCTTCTTCTATACCAATATATTTATAAGTCTGCGATGAGACGGCTAATGACAATAGCAAAAAAATGAGACTTGCGATAGTAGCTTTCATAAAACTCTTTATTCTAAATCTTTTCCTTTTCAAAAAACAGTAACAAATTTAAGATAAAAAAATCATAGGACTAGTAATTTGATATGATCTAAATTTCGGTAAAATTATCCCTTTGTTCGCCTATAGCATCACTTGTTTAGATGTAGAAAATGCAAATGGAAGAATGTTTGTAACATTACTGTCAGATGATTATGTTTTCTTAACAAAACTTCGTGCAGCATTATGGTATAGCCTGCATTTCTTTCAATAGAAAAGACTTATAAACTAGAATAATTAACTAATAAAGAAAAGCACAATGAAAAAGTTTTTTGGTTTTAATAAATTGCTTGCGTCTGTAGCGGTACTTGCTTCTGTGATGATCTTTCAATCCTGTTTGGATGATGATGATAATGATTATTACAGATACGCGTGGCCCAATGCATTGGTTACTGTGAAACCGGTGGCCGACAATTCATTTTTTATGCAGTTGGATGACAGTACGACACTGTTGCCTGTCAATATGAAAAATTCTCCTTATGGTGAGAAGGAAGTAAGGGCTCTTGTAAATTTCGATCCGGTGAATGAGTCAAGCGGAGAGTATGACAAGGCTGTACATATCAACTGGATAGACAGTATCTTGACAAAACCGATTGCCGGTGATTTAGGAGATAAGAATGATGAAGTGTATGGTACTGACCCTGTAGATATGATTAACGATTGGGTGACAATTGCCGAGGACGGTTATTTGACTTTGCGTTTCAGAACCATGTGGGGGGATCGCAGTCAAGCTCATTTTGTCAATTTGCTGATGAGTAAAGATGCTGAAAATCCTTATGAGGTAGAATTCCGCCATAATGCCTTTGGTGATGTATACGGTGAACCTGCCGACGGACTGGTGGCATTTAATTTGGATTCTTTGCCTGACACTGAAGGAAAAACAGTGAAGCTGAAATTAAAATGGAAATCATTTAACGGAGAGAAAACAGCGGAATTTGATTATTGTACCCGTAAGTCAACTCCTGCAAACAATGCAGCCATTACAGCCGGACGAAGTGTCTTGAGATTAAAATAAGGTTTTATAACTGAGGTGCAATTTCAATCCCTCCTGTTCTATGTGGTATAGAGCCGGAGGGATATTTATTTTGCTCTATTCGCTCATCCATATCCCTAGCATTACTCCGAGGATACCCAATACCACACTGCTAATGATGTATGTGAAAAAAGAGGGGTAGAGTCCTGATTTCAGTAATTGCAAACTTTCGTTGCTGAAAGTGGAGAAAGTGGTGAAGCCACCACAAAGTCCGATAGTGAGCATCAGTCTTATATCATTGTTGATATGAATGCGTGAGGTGAGGGTATAAAATACCCCGATAAGTATGCAACCCAAAATATTGACTGCGAAAGTACCCCACGGAAAATTCGTTGCTCCTTGGCGATAAATACTTATGGTAAGCAGGTAGCGAAGTACACTTCCTGTACCTCCTCCCAAGAAGATGAGTAATAGTGATTTCATAAATGCTACTTTTGATGCAAAAATAGCAATGATTATTCATTCAGAGCCAAACTTTTTCCCTAAATCTGTATATAATTTGTAACCTATTAGAATAAAGAAGATTAGAATAATTACCCTATTGTTCAGGTAATGAGTTGGCAACCATTTCTGTTGCTTTGGTCTGCTTTATTTTACTTCATGGAGTAACTCTTTACAGTGAGCAAAGGTATAAAAAATATGCTGATGGACGGTATATGGTTGTTATTTTTTATGCCATATGCTGCTCACAGGGAAGTTCATATAGAATCTTTTCAAATTCCTATGTCAAACCAAGATAAGAATAACAGCAAGAGTGAAACAAACGATTACTTTTTTAATTACCTTCGCATACTCAAAATATTAGCGACAACATGATTAATGACAAATTCCGATAATACCCAAGACATGTCTTTAAGCGGTCATAGCAATTATGACCGCTTGTTGCGTACCATGTGCCCTATGGTGCTGATGATGTTGGTAGCATCCATTTACAGCATTCTCGACGGCTTTTTCATTGCCCGTTTTGTGGGTACAGACGCATTTGCCGGTATGAACATTATTCTGCCGGTAGTAGCTATAATAGGTGCTTTGGGACTAATGGTAGGTGCAGGAAGCAGCGCATTGGTTTCCAAAACATTGGGAGAAGGCGACAAGGACAGAGCCGAACGTGTTTTCAGTGTGCTGATTTCTTTCACGCTGATTGCAAGTGCGATACTGGCAACAATCCTGTTCGTCTTTATGCCGGATGTGGCTTCAATGCTTGGCGCAGATGCCGTACTGCTACCTTACGCTGTGCGCTACGGTCGTATATTGACTTTGGCATTGCCTTTCTATATGCTGATGATGGCGTTCAATCCGTTCTATATGGTTATAGGAAAGCCTTCGTTGGGCACAAAAATTACCACTGTCAGCGGGATTGTCAATGTGTCGCTGGATTTGATTCTTATCCTCCTGCTTGACCTTGGACTCACGGGAGCAGCCGTATCCAGTGCGTTGGGATTTATTGTGGGAGGAGCTTTTCCGCTTTGGTATTTTTCGCGTAGCAGGAGTGGTCTCAAAATAGAATTTACCTCACAATGGCATGGCACTGATTGGCGGAATATCGGAAAATGTTGCGGCAATGGCGTTTCCGAGTTTGTGGCGGATATATCGCTCAATGTCGTTGGGATATGCTATAACTGGCAACTGATGCGCTACATTGGAGCGGACGGTGTGGCGGCGTATGGCATATTGATGAATCTGAGTTTCCTGTTCAACTCCGTGTTTATGGGATATAACATGGGTGTCCAGCAATTTGTCGCCTATAATTACGGAGAGCAAAATCACTCAGAACTGACAAGCCTGCTGAGAAAAAGCCGTGTCGTTGTAGGAATCGGCGGCGTGCTTTTGTGGCTTGTCGGTGCGTACTGTGCCCCAATTATCGCCACTACATTCGTGGGCAATGGAAACAATGTGCACGAAATTACCGTTCATGCCGCACATATATATGCGATAAGTTTCCTGTTCAGCGGGCTTAATATGTTTGCTTCCACATGGTTTACAGCTTTGGGAAACGGCTTTGTGTCAGCAGCTGTTTCATTTGTACGCACTTTGGTTCTTGAACTGGCTGCTGTCTTTACCCTTCCTCTGCTGTTCGGCATTGACGGCATCTGGTCTTCCGTTATTGTGGCGGAAGTCTTGGCTTTGCTTCTTTCAAGCAGTCTGATAAGTCTGTATCGTAAAAAGTATGGTTATTGAAAATTCATTCAATACACAGAGGATATTACTCAAATTCATATTAGTAGCATCCATAGGAACGGTAAAGGAATAATCCAATCAGCTATCGGATTATTCCTTTCTTTCCCTATACAGTTAAGTGGATTGAGACTTAAATTCCCAATCCCCGTCCCTTCCTTTGAGACACAATAGGCTGGCGTATGTTCTGCCTTAGCTTACCAAACTGCTCCTTGAACCATTCTCCAATCGGTTGTTCCTCAATGCAAAGAGCCAACTTCAATTTATCTTTCACCACATGGAAAGTCGCCCTTTCCGTCTTGAACTTCCGCTTGTGTTCTTCTGAATAGAGTTCACCCGCATACTCCAACGGCTTGCCGCTTATGAGTGTGGCTACCTGCCTGTCGTTGAAACCTATCTTAAAGCAGAAGTTCTCCATGCGTAACATTTCACGGAAATAAGGAAACCATGCCGCAGCCTTTGCTATGACCGTTTTCAGCAAGGACACTTCCTTCCGGTGTTTGGCTTGCATTTCCATTAGCTGGCGGTGGTGTTCCTCCTGCTGCCGCTGCATCTGTTCCTGTAACAACTCGATGCTTTCGTCACGTGCGGCAATCTCATTTTGCAGGGTATGGTTGTCGGCTTCCAATTCTTTGAGTTTCCCGCTGCCGAAAAGAGAACCGACCTTTGCCACGAGTGCGGTCTTGGCTTCCGTTTTGGCGGCTTCCAGTTTCTCCGACTTGATTTCTTTCCTCACATCGTCAAGCTGTTGTTCCGCCTGCCGCTGTTCCGTCTGCAACTGCTGCACGTTGGCTTCCAGTTCCCCCGTCCGGCGTTTCAGGTCACGGTAGTATTGGGCGGTGGTGACGTGGCGCGCCTCCGAACCACGAATGCCACGCTGCAAGCCGTATTTCGCCATTGCTTCGGCATAGCTGTCATGATAGAAAACCAGTTTCTCACGTGTCAGCACGTCATCGGCGCACAGGCGCACGGTGTCGGATTTCTTTCGGTATTGGCGTTTGCCGTCCGCTTGCTTCTTCCTTGCCTTTCTGCGTTCGCCCGTCACTATCGGCACGACTGTGGCGTGGATGTGCGGCGTGTGTTCGTCCAAATGCAGGACTGCCGAAACGGTGTTCTCCCGTCCGAAAGTGCGGTGCAGCCATTGCAGGTTGTCGGCGCACCACTCGTCCAGCCTGCCTTCTTCCCGTACTCGCATCAGGTCTTCGTGCGTGCCCGACAATACGATGCGGATTGCCCTCACTTGGTCGGGCGTTATCTTGCGCCTGATACCTGCCGTGCGGATGCGGTGGCTTATCGCTTCAGTGCGGTCGGTCACGCTGTCGGGGAACTTCACCAGTTCACGGTTGAGGTGGGTGCGTGTGGGGTCAGCGTTTTTGGGAACGGTCTTACGTTCGATGTGGTCAGATGCGCCTGTGTCCGCCGAGCCTTTCGCCTTGTTGATTTGGATGCTTATATATCCCATGCTTGTTTTGTTTTTTAGGTTTGTAAATCGGTTTGTTATTGCCAGTCTGCTGCGGTCATGCCGCATGGCAAGCGGGGGTGTCCAGAGGGGTGCAACCCCGTTGGCTTATTGGGGCATTTTTAGCGGTGCACGGCACTGCGTGAAGAAAATGCCCTAATAAGCTATGGCTTTTTTGTTCCTTAAAAGCCTGCGGAAGTGTCGGTAGGTTATCAGCGGTCTCTTTCTTTTCGCTGATGTAATGTACTTTTCCTTGCCTGTCGGCAGGTCGGACATCCGACCGTCCAACCTGCGGATAGTGATTTCCACCTCCGCTACTTTCTCGGCAGACTTATTGGTGGGTAAAATTTTGATGAATTGATGATTAATGAATACAATATGTTTATTACCAATGCAATAAATGTTCATCACCGCTTCATCAAACCGCTTGCCAAAAGAAAAGTGATGTAATACACCGCTTTCTCTTTTCATCAGCCATATCCTTTTGTTGAAAGGTTGATGAAGATATAAATTACTGTCTTTCTTGTTGTTTATATATGCTTTCATCATTTCATCAAAATATCAGAGCGTTTCCAATTGCGTTTTGCTTACCGTATAGTAGCGTCCTATCCTCCTGACAGGCGAGTAGTGGCACTCACGGTTGTAATTGTACTGATAGGTGGTGTAGGAAAGTGAATTGGAGGCAGGTGTCAGTTTCCAACACTCCTGCACCACTTTCCGAACCTGCGGTTTCTCCGCCTTGACTTGCGAGCAGACGAGCAACGGAACAATATCATTCAGACAGAACGAAACAGACCCGACATCCATGCTTGCCATGATGTCGAGCAGCAGTTCCGCCATTTCTATCTCCAAACGGTTGCGGTTGCTGCGGATTATCTTCCGCAAGGCTTCCGTGTGCAGCAGCTTCGGATTGAACCACATGCGGCTTTCCTTCTCGGAGGAGAGTGCCCTATGTGCAAGAAAATGTAGAAAAGCGGGGATTTCGGCTTTCAACTTGTGCAGGAAGTCGGTATCGTCACTCTGTAACGGCGCAATCTTCCGCACCCAATAGCGTGTCTCGCCTGCATCGATGATAACGGGCAGGTGTTCGTTGTTGGAGCATAGCACGAACTTGGCGAAGAAGCCTATCTCGTCACGGTCTTTACCTTTGGCTTCCACCTTGTAGGAAAGCGTGGTGCTCAGGTTTTTCAACCGTTCGCTGTCCTCACGGCGGTTGAGCAACACTTCGTCCACCATGATGAGCAGCTTGCCTGCCCAGTCGGAATTGAACTGGCTGCGGAAGTCCTCGTTGGTGTTGAATGTCACATTGTTTTGGAAGATGGTTTTTAGGAAGTTCAGAAACGTGCTTTTGCCTGTGTTGCGCTCTTCCGACACGAGTAACAGGATGGGCAACTTCTGAATGGGGTAAAGGTAGAGCAACTGCAAGTAATCCATTCCCAACTCGTATTGCTCGCCGAAAATATGCTCCACCAATGAACGGATGCAGGGGAAATCACCCTGCACAGGAACATGGCTTATAGGCTCGTACAGGTTCAGGAATTTGTCGATTACAGGCTTATAGTCCACATGGGCAGGTACGGTGCAGAAACCGTCATACTTCGGCACGGTCGCCATGTAGTCCTTGCCGTAGTCCTGCCGCAAGGTTTCGGCATTCCATGCGATACGTTTCTTCACACAGCCGCCGTCCATTCGGGGCTGGTTCACAATTTTGTAGAAGGTAGTTCCCACACGGATGAATTTTTCTTTTTCTGCCATAGGCTTTGCTGGGTTTTATGCTGCCGACAAACAATATCGGCAACGGGTTTAACATCGGGGCAAAGCTACGGCATAAAGACTAAAACATTGATACGCAAATTTATGCAGAACGAAGCAAAAGAAACCGACAGACAGGAAAAAGCAGCGGAACGGGCAATATCAGCCATCAAAAGGCGAAAAGAAAAAGCCCGAAGAAGTGTATTTTTCCGCTTCTTCAGGCTGACGTAAGTACATCAGTACATCTATACATCAATAAAGACTAACATTCATAAGCACTGCCACGCATGAATGTCCATAGGAGTTGCTTTTCTTTTCGCAAGCACAACCTATCCAACAGAGCATTGCGTACCCTTTCGGCATTGGGTGTACCGATACGGAAAGCGAGTGCCACAACCATTGGCAGGGCATACACGTCCACACCGTAACCGTTGGGCAGTTTAATACATCTTTCCACCTCGCAAGATTGCAACACTCCGTTTTTATATACGGCTTTGATAGCGGCACGGAGTGTCGGGGCAATTACCCCGAACAACTCCAACAGTTCCGCTTCGCTTATCCATACATTCACCGTATTGGTCGGTACAGTCACTCTGCCATATTCATCCATTACAATCGTTTCACGTTTCATAGTCCTGCCATTTTTACGTTTGCAAATGACTTGCTCAGCTTGTCGCCCAACATCGTGAGGTCATTGTCCAGTTTTTGCACGGTTATCTTCGCATAGATTTGGGTGGTTTCGATGTTTGTATGCCCCAAAATGCGGCTCACGCTTTCAATCGGCATGCCCTTGCAAAGAGCCAGTGTCGCAAACCCATGACGTGCGCAGTGGAAGCTGATTTTCTTGGTGATGCCGCATTCCTTTATCATCTTGCCCATCCGTTTGCATATTGACCAATAGTTGAGGTTGGGAAATACAAGGTTGCTTTCTTGGAAAGGCTTGTAGCGTTCGATTATCTGTAAGGGAATGTCCAACAGCTTCACTTGGAACGGCACACCCGTCTTGTGTCGTTTGGAAATAATCCATTTCTCCCCGTTCACATCTACTATCTGGTCATTGGTCAGTTCTTTGATGTCCACGAACGACAAAGCGGTGAAACTGGCGAAAACGAAAATATCACGCAGGTAGGAGTTCTTGGGGTCTTTGAACCGGAATTCCATCAGCGTTTTCAGTTCTTCTTCTGTCAGGTATTCACGTTCTTTCGTGTTCGGGCTTATGTGGAACTGGGCAAACGGATTTCTCGGTATGTGTCCGTTGAAGTGCGCCCGCATCACCACGCCTTTCAGCCACATGCAGTTTTCCCATATCGAACCGTTGTGCATTCCTGCTTCATTGGAAAGGAAGATGGCAAACTCCTTGATGAAGTCGGGCGTAAGCTCCGGCATGGACATGTCGTTCCGCTTGTAGCGTGACTTGATGAATGCCGCCACATGGTTTCTTGCCCGTACCCTTGCCATGTAGGTACATCTCTTGCGGTCTTTCCCTACACGTTTCTTGAACACTTCATTTTCCTTATCGAAAGCACCGAGCAATGTTTCATACTCGCCGCCCAAGCCTTGATAGGCATTGCGTACCATTTCCGCCGTAACGTATGCCTCACGGTCGGAAATACGTTGGTAGTGCTTGATGATTTGCGCCTTGATGTTGTCGAGCGCAAGGTTGGTTTCCCTTGCTTCCACACTCTTGCCTTTCGCCCTGTTGCCTTTGGCGTCCCATAGTTCCTTGTGGATAGTCCGCTTGCAACTGAACTGCGCCACTGTCCCGTTAATCGTTACCCGTCCCATGATGGGGACAATACCGTTTTTCTCCTTGCTGCCGTTCACATAGAACAACACTCTGAATGTGCTTCTTGCCATACTCGTTTCTTTTTGGTTGCAAAACTATAAATCAACGAGTTACCGCTTAATAAGTAAATCTACGCAGAACGCCGCAAACGAAACGGGGAGTGTTAAATCTGCATTTCCATCGGGTAATGATTTGAAAACCATTCTTTCGCTGCAATCCGCTTTAAGACGGTTTTATGCACTTTACCCAATTTCCGCAATTTGCCTCTAACTTCTTAATTCTCAAATTCTACTGCGCTAATCTGCGCTTTTTACGAGGTTATTCCGTAGAATTTTAGTAATTTTGCACCCTAAACGAAAAATACGCAAAAAGGAATGGGTGGTTTTTTTGGAACAGTCTCAAAGGCTGAATGCGTCACCGACTTATTTTACGGGACGGACTATAATTCACATTTAGGAACAAAAAGAGGTGGTTTGGCTACGTATGCTCAAGGAGAGGGCTTTATGCGCTCTATCCACAATTTGGAGAGCTCTTATTTCCGTACGAAGTTTGAATCTGAACTTCCAAAGTTCAAAGGGAGTTCGGGTATCGGCATTATCAGTGATACGGACCCGCAGCCTATCGTGATAAACTCGCATCTAGGCAAGTTCGCCATCGTCACAGTAGCTAAAATCAATAACATTACGGAATTGGAATGCGACTTGTTGGCGGCTAATATGCACTTTTCTGAAATGAGTCTTGGCAAGACGAACCAGACAGAACTGATAGCATTGCTTATTGTGCAAGGAAAAAATTTTGTAGATGGTATCGAGAATGTTTTTAATAAAATCAAAGGATCATGTTCCATGCTGATATTGACGGAAGATGGTATTATAGCAGCACGTGACAAATGGGGGCGTACTCCGATTGTAATAGGTAAAAAAGAGGGTGCGTATGCTGCGACAAGTGAATCAAGCAGTTTGCCGAATCTGGATTATGAAATAGAGAAATATGTAGGACCGGGCGAAATTATTCGCTTGCGTGCCGATGGAATGGAACAAATGCGCAAGCCGAACGAAGGAATGCAGATTTGTTCTTTTTTGTGGGTATATTATGGATTTCCGGTTTCATGTTATGAAGGAAAAAATGTAGAGGAAGTACGTTTTATGAGTGGTTATAAAATGGGGCAGAAGGACGATTCGGAAGTTGATTGTGCCTGCGGTATTCCTGATTCGGGGGTAGGTATGGCATTGGGGTATGCTGAAGGTAAAGGAATTCCTTATCATCGTGCTATTGCCAAGTACACACCTACCTGGCCTCGTAGTTTCACTCCTGCCAATCAGGAAATGCGTTCACTGGTAGCAAAAATGAAGCTGATACCTAATCGCGCAATGCTGGAAGGTAAGCGCGTGTTGTTTTGTGACGATTCTATAGTGCGTGGGACCCAGCTTCGTGATAATGTGAAAATTTTATTTGATTATGGTGCTAAAGAGGTTCATATGCGCATTGCTTGTCCGCCATTGATTTATGGATGTCCTTTCATTGGTTTCACTTCTTCAAAGAGTGATTTGGAACTGATTACCCGCCGGATGATTAAGGAGATTGAAGGCGATGAAAATAAGAATCTGGAAAAATATGCAACAACAGATTCGCCGGAATATAAGAAGATGGTACAAATGATTGCCGACCGCTTTGGTCTGAGTTCGTTGAAGTTCAATACTTTGGAAACTTTGGTAGAAGCGATAGGATTACCAAAATGTAAGGTATGTACCCATTGTTTTGATGGCTCCAGTTGCTTCTAATAACAAAATAATAAAATATTAATAAAAAAGAGCTGTGATTTGTTTGGCAATTCACGGCTCTTTTTCTATTTTTACAGGCAAGTATGAATATTAAAACAAAAAGAAAAATGACGGTAATAGAACGATTTTTAAAATATGTAAGCTTCGACACTCAGTCTGATGAGAATAGCGGAGTTACCCCTAGTACGCCGAAGCAGATGGTGTTTGCGCAATATTTAAAATCAGAATTGGAACAATTGGGTTTTCAGGAAATTTCTTTGGATGAGAATGGTTATCTGTTTGCTACATGGCCGGCCAATACGGATAAACCGGTTCCTGCCATCGGATTTATTGCACACATGGATACCAGTCCCGATATGACGGGTGCAGGAGTCACCCCACGCATTGTCTATGGTTATGATGGGACAGATATTGTATTGTGTGAAGAAGACAACGTTATACTTTCTCCCAAGCAATTTCCCGAATTGTTGGATCATAAAGGGGAGGATCTTATTGTAACTAACGGCAAGACATTGTTGGGAGCTGATGATAAGGCGGGCATTGCTGAAATTATTTCAGCTATGGTATATCTGAAAGAACATCCTGAAATCAAGCATGGAAAAATTCGTGTGGGATTTAATCCTGATGAAGAAATAGGCTTGGGTGCACATAAATTTGATGTGGAGAGATTCGGATGCGAGTGGGCATATACGATGGATGGTGGTGAAGTAGGGGAGTTGGAGTTTGAAAACTTTAATGCCGCTTCTGCAAAAGTGATTATTAAAGGACGTAACGTACATCCGGGATACGCTAAGGATAAAATGATCAACTCTTTGCGTGTAGCTAATGAGTTTGTGGCTTTACTGCCTACGGACGAAGTGCCTGAGTGTACTGATGGTTATCAGGGATTCTATCATTTGATTGGCATGACGGGTGAAGTAGAGCAGACTACTATCTCTTATATAATCCGTGATCATGACCGTGCCAAGTTTGAGGCATGCAAGGAAAATATGAAAAAATGGGCGGAAATCATCAATAAGAAATATGGAGAAGGTACCGTTACCTTGGAACTGAAAGATCAGTATTACAATATGCGTGAGAAAATTGAGCCGGTGATGCATATCATTGATGTCGCTTTCAAGGCTATGGAAGAGGCGGGCGTGACACCTAAGGTGAAGGCTATCCGCGGCGGAACGGATGGCGCACAACTTTCATTCAAAGGATTGCCTTGTCCCAATATTTTTGCCGGTGGCTTGAATTTTCATGGCAGATATGAGTTCGTGCCAATCCAGTCTATTGAGAAAGCTATGAAAGTAGTGGTGAAAATTGCTGAGTTGGTGGCAAGATAAGTAATTTATTAACCTTAAAATAGTAAAGTAATAACATGAAAACAACTCCGTTTACCGAAACACACATTGCCTTGGGGGCGAAAATGCACGAATTTGCAGGTTATAATATGCCTATTGAATATTCGGGAATTATTGATGAACACCTTACAGTATGTAATGCCGTAGGTGTTTTTGACGTATCCCATATGGGTGAATTTTGGGTAAAAGGTCCTAATGCGTTGGAGTTTTTGCAGCAAGTGACTTCAAACAATGTAGCAACTTTGCCTGTCGGTAAAGCGCAATATACTTGTTTCCCTAATGAGGAGGGAGGTATTGTTGATGACCTGTTGGTATATCACTATGAATCCGAAAAATACTTGTTGGTGGTAAATGCAGCCAATATTGAGAAAGACTGGAACTGGTGTGTCAGTCATAACACAGTGAGTGCGGAATTGGAAAATGCATCCGACCATATGGCACAGCTTGCTATTCAGGGACCGAAGGCTATGGAAGTTTTGCAAAAACTGACTCCGGTCGACTTGTCCGAAATTCCTTATTATGCTTTTACCACAGGTGAGTTCGCCGGTCAGAAAGATGTGATTATTTCGAATACCGGTTATACCGGTGCAGGTGGTTTCGAGCTTTATTTTTATCCCGAAGCCGGTCAGGCTAT
>SKEC01001249.1_pt1 | contig 20286 bp, 12 predicted proteins | sample 4826641 | NCBI WGS metagenome assembly SKEC01 (sample SAMN11008819, study PRJNA524170) | human gut metagenome | biome: Human fecal sample; material: Feces; isolation source: fecal sample from pouch patient p18, p21 | host: Homo sapiens | place: Israel: Tel-Aviv | collected 2015-12-22
AAGGTATACATCGAATTGCATGCAAGCATGCATCGATGATACCTTTTGACCCTTTAATCATATTATAACGTGACATTATAAACTTTATTTATTACTTAAAGTACTTAACACCTGACTCAAATATCTTAATATCCTGTTCGCCATAAATGTTGATAGCTACTGAATCACCACGTCTTTCAGAATGTGCCATCTTACCTAAGCATCTTCCGTCCGGACTTGTGATACCTTCAACAGCCATATATGAGCCATTGACATTCCATTCTTCATCCATAGAAATGTTGCCTTCTGGGTCACAGTACTGTGTAGCCACCTGACCGTTTGCAAAGAGCTTATCAAGCCATTCCTTAGGTGCTACGAAACGTCCTTCACCGTGTGAAGCTGGGTTGCAGTATACCTTTCCAAGTTCTGCACCTGCAAGCCATGGGCTCTTATTAGTAACAACCTTTGTATATACCATCTTAGATATATGACGGTTGATTGTATTAAATGTTAATGTAGGAGAATTAACATCCTGTCCTGTTATCTTACCGTTAGGTACTAAGCCAAGCTTGATAAGAGCCTGGAAACCATTACAGATACCAAGTGCAAGACCATCTCTTTCATTGAGGAGCTTCTCAACTGCCTCCTTCATCTTAGCATTACGGAATGCTGTTGCGAAGAACTTGGCAGAACCATCTGGTTCATCACCTGCTGAAAATCCGCCCGGGAACATAATAATCTGTGACTGGTTAATAGCCTTTTCAAACTCATCAACAGACTCTCTTATGCTTTCTGCATCAAGGTTCTTGAATACCTTGATAATAGTATCAGCGCCGGCTCTCTCAAATGCCTTTGCACTGTCATACTCACAGTTAGTACCCGGAAATACTGGTATAAATACAGTTGGCTTTGCAACCTTATTCCTGCATACATATACATTGCCTGCTGAATATACAGGTGTTTCAATCTTGTCTGTTTCCTTAGTTACCTTTGTTGGGAATACATCTTCAAGAGTATCCTTCCATACACTTAAGGCTTCCTCAATATTGATTGAAACATCTTCATATGTAAACTTAGCTTCTTCGGTTACTGTACCAACCTTAGTATAAGCTGCCTTAATCTCTGAAAGCTTAGAGCTGTCTACTTCTGCTACTATACAGCCATATGCTGGTGCGAATAATTCTTCCTTTGATACAGATGGCTCAACAGCAACACCAAGCATATTACCAAATGCCATCTTGCTTATTGCTGGAACTAAACCATTAGCATCAAGCACATATGCAGATACGATTGCCTTGCTCCTGATAGCTTCATGGATAGATGAATATAATTCCTTAATCTGTGAGAATACAGGAAGGTCATATTTATCTCTTTCAATGTCAAATCTTACAAGGACATTGCCAGCCTTCTTTAATTCAGGTGTGATAATATCCTGTTCTTTAGCTACATCAATAGCAAATGAGCATAATGTAGGTGGTACATCTATATGTTCAAATGTTCCTGACATAGAGTCCTTACCACCGATAGATGGAAGTCCGAAGCCAAGCTGTGCCTCATATGCACCAAGAAGTGCTGCAAATGGCTGGCTCCATCTTGAAGGATCTTCTGTCATTCTTCTGAAATATTCCTGATATGTAAATCTAATCTTGCTGTAATCGCCACCAGCCGCAACAATCTTAGCAACCGAGTCTGTTACTGCATACATAGCTCCGTGATATGGACTCCACTTAGAAAGATATGGATCAAATCCATAAGCCATCATAGTTACTGTATCGCACTTGCCCTTAAGCACTGGAAGCTTGGCAACCATAGCCTGTGTCTCTGTAAGCTGGTACTTTCCACCAAATGGCATAAGTACTGAACCAGCACCGATTGAACCATCAAATCTTTCAACAAGTCCCTTCTGTGAACACTCGTTAAGGTCTGCAAGTGTCTTAAGCCATCTGCCCTTAACATCATCTACTGGCTTAGCTTCAAGGTAATTAGCCTTGTCATCTGGGATATCTACAAGTACTGATGTCTCCTGATGTGCACCGTTAGTATCAAGGAAAGCTCTTGAAATATTAACGATATCCTTGCCTCTCCAGTTAAGTACAAGTCTTGGTTCTTCTGTTACAACTGCAACTTCAACAGCTTCAAGGTTCTCCTCTGTGGCATACTCTAAAAATGCTTTAACATCTGCTGGGTCAACAACAACTGCCATTCTTTCCTGTGATTCTGATATAGCAAGTTCTGTTCCGTCAAGACCTTCATACTTCTTAGGAACTTTATCTAAATCTACTGTAAGACCTGCTGCAAGTTCACCGATTGCAACTGATACACCACCTGCACCAAAGTCATTACATTTCTTAATAAGCTTAGTTACTTCCGGACGTCTGAAAAGTCTCTGCATCTTACGCTCTGTAGGTGCATTACCTTTCTGAACCTCTGCTCCACAAGTCTCTATAGACTCCTCTGTGTGAACCTTAGATGAACCTGTAGCACCACCACAGCCATCACGTCCTGTACGTCCACCAAGAAGGATAATAATATCTCCTGGATCAGAATTCTCTCTCTTAACTGCGCTTCTTGGAGCTGCCGCTATAACCGCACCAATCTCCATACGCTTAGCAACATAATCTGGGTGGTATATTTCTTTAACATAACCTGTAGCAAGACCAATCTGGTTACCATATGAGCTGTAGCCGTGAGCTGCTTCTGTAACAATCTTTCTCTGTGGAAGCTTGCCGTGAAGTGTATCTGCTACCGGAACTGTAGGGTCTGCCGCACCTGTGATACGCATAGCCTGATATACATATGTACGTCCTGAAAGTGGATCTCTTATAGCTCCACCAAGGCAGGTAGCAGCACCACCAAATGGCTCTATCTCTGTTGGGTGGTTATGAGTTTCGTTCTTGAAGTTTACAAGCCACTCCTCTGTCTTTCCGTCAATCTCAACAGGAACAACTATAGAGCAGGCATTAATCTCATCAGACTCTTCCTGATCTTCAAGCTTGCCTTCTGCCTTTAACTTCTTCATACCCATAAGGGCTAAATCCATAAGACATACGAACTTATCTTTTCTGTCTTTATATATAACAGCTCTGTCAGCAAGATACTTATTGTAAGTTTCTTCCATAGGAGCTCTGTAATATCCGTCCTTAAATTCTACATTCTTTAATTCTGTAGCAAATGTTGTGTGGCGGCAGTGGTCAGACCAGTATGTATCAAGAACTCTGATTTCTGTCATAGATGGATCTCTGTTCTCTTCATTCTTGAAGTAATCCTGAATGAACTTGAAATCCTTAAATGTCATAGCAAGACCAAGTGAATCATATAATTCCTTAAGCTTGTCTCCGCTCATATCCTTGAAGCCATCAAATACAACAACATCTGCTGGTGTATCAAACTTAGTAACAAGTGTATCTGGAAGCTTCTCATCAGCTACTCTTGAATCTACCGGATTGATACAATGGTTTTTAATCTTAGCCTTATCATCATCTGTAAGCTTACCTGATATAATATAAGTAGTTGCAGTCTTAATTACAGGAGTTTCATTCTCATTAAGGAACTTAACACACTGCTCTGCCGAATCAGCTCTCTGGTCGAACTGTCCCGGAAGATATTCTACAGAAAATACAAAATCATCATCTGAAGCCTTAAATTCATTCTCATACACATCATCAACAGGTGGTTCTGCAAATACTGTTGTAAGTGCTTTCTTATATGTCTCATCAGAAAGATTCTCAATATCATATCTGATAAGCACCCTTACATCTGTAATTGTCTTAATACCGAGATAACCTGTGATTTCATCGTGTAACTCCTTTGCATTAACAGCAAAAGGTTTCTTTTTCTCAACAAAAACTCTTTTAACGCCACTCATTTTAATTATTTCCTTTCTTAATCAGCTGTACTCCTGTCACTACTATTTCAACAAGAATGTAAAATATTTTATCATATCATTACTAAAGAAACAAGACACAAGAACAATGTTGTGTATATTTCTATATTGTATACACTATTCATGCATACGTCTTATAATCTTGTATACAACTTCATTACCCATAACAAGAGGGGCTGTATGTGCAAAGAATACTATGCCGTCTGTCGGTGATAATATCTCACTCTTGACATATCCCTCACACGGATCAATAACCTGACCTATTACCTCATTATGGACAACCGGATCCCCCGGTTCTTTAAGCCTTTTGTAAAAACCTGCATCATATGTCTTAACGGCTGATAAATCATACTCGTTAATGACACTTGCTATGTAACCGCTGTGATTGTTATATTTTAATATTCCCATTCTCGTAAGAAATCTTAACACTGACGATACTGCCTGTCTTGCAGACTTTTCATCAACAATATCTGTGCTGTTCGTATATATCGAAAAAGCATTTGTTCCATTCATCTGCCAGCTATAATTAAGCGTTGCCGTATCCATAGGCTTTGGCTTTCTTATAACAACATACTGCAGTCCAAAAAGATTGGCAAGGCTCGCACTCTGATAACCCGTTTCCATCATACGTACATGAGGTATGAAATCTCCAGGCATATAAAAGCTTGCAAACTGTATTCCATAGCTGTAGCCCTTACTGCTTTCAAATATTGCAGCAGCTATCTGCTTGGTAGTATCTCCCGCTTCATCACCAGGGAACATTCTGTTAATATCTGTATTATCTACAGGCCAGAACCTTTTTTCAACATTCATAGAAAATCTGTTAGCTGACGGAATTACTAAAATCTCGTGGTTATGCGATATTGCACCTCTCATTTCAAGGTCTTTTAACACCTTTATAAGCTGTGAGCATATATATAACTGCTGTATCTCATTACCCCTCATAGCCCCGACTATGCAGGCTGATTTCTCGCCATGTCCAAATCTGTAGCCTTCTATCTCAAAATTCTCTCTGTATATTCCCTTAAGACTATATAAAACTTCTTTTTTCATTACACTCTTCCTCCGTGTACTCTCGCAAGAAGTGCCCCCTTGTATACAACTGGATTTTCCCTCAATGTGAATACAATACCATCTACCGGAGATTCAATATGCTGGATTATCCTTCCCTCTATTGGCTCTATTATGTCGCCTATGGCATCTCCCATATGGATATTGCCACATGAATTAATAGATGGAACAAATATTCCGCTTTCCTTCGCTGTCAGGAAATTAACTTCCCCCTCTGTTGAGATAATAGGCTCTCTGACAGCTATTTTATTATCAGCCTCTGGTATTTCCCATATTCCAAGATTACTCATAAGGTTAAATATTCCATCAATAAGCTGCTGGCTGTATTCCCTGTTAATTCTGTTACCAACGCCCATCTCTGCTACAAGCGTAGGTACACCAAGATGATTAAGGCTGTATGCCAGTGTCGCATCAAGCACTGTTATTGATGAAAATATCCATACAAAATCCGCATTTAACATCTTTGCAAATGGAAGCAGTCTTTCCGCATTTTCTTCATTTAGTCTTACCTGCGGCATCTCTCTTACAAATATATTGCTTGAATGAATATCAAGACAGAAATCACTTCCAATTATATCGTTGACAATTCCTGCCGCAACACTCTCTGCCACAGCTCCATTATTATCACCTGGAAATACTCTGTTCATATCAAGCTCAAACATAGGAATTCCCCTTGAACCTGTATCTATTCCAAGGGGATTTACATCTGGATATATATCTATAATTCCTTTTAATCTTTCCAGATTATTATTAACACGTCTTATGACTTCGTAGCACACATACTGCCCATCAAGCTCATCACCATGTATTCCTGTAACAATAGATATTCTTGGAACAGGCTCGCCAGCATAATCTTTCGGTGTGAGCCTGTTCTTCTTAATAACCATTCTCTCATGCACGGGAAGCTCTATTGAAACAACCTCTTCTATCATAAACTAACCTCTGTAAATATATTCTCACTACATAGAATCATAATTTCTTATCAATACACCCTGTGAAGTCTTCTTTAAAGCAATATGCGTAAATACGGTACTAGGAACATATGTCTTATCGCCCATAAATACACGGCTTCCTGGATATATATTCTTATCAATCCTTACAACTGCCCTGTCTGACTCCCTTACAAGTGTATAAAGATTACGGCTTTTTTCTTCATATTTGGCTTTCTCTGCTGTCTTAACAATCTTTGACTGCAACAGCTTTCTGTTAAGTGTTTCATCAAACTTATCAGAACCTGCCTTCTTTAATATATCAAGCTTCTGTAAAGCCTGATTAAATCTGTCTATCTGCGTATCTATATCCTTAAGCACCATAAGCACCTTGGCATATTCACTGCTTATCTCCTTAGTTACACCAACTCTTAATACAGTCTTAGAATAAGACTCACTTCCACAAGCTTTAATACATATGCCCCTTACGCCTGTGACATCTCCGCCTATTACAGAACCTCTCTTGCCCTCAAGATATATTCCGCCATATGCCAAAGCTGTTGTATTAAGCATATAATCACACTTTATATCACTATGGCTTATAATATGTGCATTCTCGAAAAACCTTGCTGATATATTGCCCATAGCTTCGATTCTTCCGTTCTCACCTGCATTAACACCATCCTGTATAATGATATCCTGTCCTGACCATATATCTGCATCTTCAACATATCCACCTATGTATATATTACCCATAGCGTGTATCTTGACACTGCCTCTGACACTTCCGTTAATCTCTACGTCACCATTAAAATCTATGCTTCCTGTTCCAACATCAACATCACCGCTGACATTATATACATTACTTACATTAAGGTCGTAGTTACGATATTCTACTTTACCGCTTAACTGGGCATAATAAGACTTGCCGTCCTCTGACACTGTAAAGCCCTTGCCTCTTAACTTAGGTCCTGGTCTTCCTGGCTTTGGAACTAAAAGCTTTCCAAATATATCATATCCAAATTCACCCTTGGTAGGTTCTATATACTCTGCAAGCTTATCATCTTTATTAACCTTCTCAAAAAGCTTTACATTAAAATAATCAACAGAACCATCTTCTCTTAATGTAGGCTTATTATCTCTTTCATACTCTGAATCAAAGAAGAAGTTGTAATAACCATCAGTACCGTTAACTGCACTTTTGCCTTCTGCTACCACGATTTCAATATCGTACAGCTTATTAAGAATAACTTCGCGTATTCTCGCTTCATTAATTCCTGTACGCACACCTGCCTGTGAAAGCTTGTCTGCAATCTCCTCGTATGTATAAGCTTCATCACTGCCTATGCCATTAAGGACTATACTTGCTTTCATATGATCATTATCAACATTGACAACTACTTCTTTGGTATTTAACTGTATCTGTTCTCTAAGTACATCATTCAATTCTGACTCCTCCAATCAACCATAGCACATTGTCTTATGTCATCTTTATAATCGAATTCCCCTTATATGTATGTCCTTAATTACTGGTCTTTATGTACTAATAATTCCGAAGGATCAAGACCCCTCTCAAGCATTATTCTTATCTGCTCCATCTGTCTGCAAGTATATCTTGCATCGGCGTATACGCTTACATCTACACCACTCTGAAGTCCAAGCAGTATCTCCTGACTTTGAAGTTCATTAAGCTGTGGTTCTTCCTGAACCTTGCCATCATTCTCAATCTGTTCTCTCATCTCTTTCATCTGGACAGCATTGATAAATGGATCTGCATATGGACTTACGTCTATTCCTTCTTCTTCTCCTAATCTTATCTGTTCCATCTGTCCTGAGGAGAAACCTATCATATTATACTTGGTAATATCTATTCCAGCCTCAAGTCCTAACCTTAACTGTCTCATCTGGTCTGCTGTATATTCGTGAAGCATATACTTGGATACATCTACACATTTTAACAATCCTATCCTAATCTCGTTAAGCTGGTGTGCATCGAAATTCTCATCAACAAAAAATGTTAAATCAACATCATCTCTCTTAGCCAGTCTTATCTGTCTTAACACCTCACCAGAATATCCAAGCTTTGCATATCTTGTAAGATCAAATCTGTACTTTAATGCAAGACGAATCTCTCTCATAACAGAATAATCGTACTTCGGATTGCATATAAGCGATAAATCAATACCCTCTTTTATGCCTTCTTTAATCTGCTCCATCTGCATATAATTATACTCCGGATCTGCCATAGCACTTACATCAATTCCTTCCTCAAGTGCCATTCTTATAACCTTCATCTGCCTTGAATTATATTCGGGACTGGCATATATAGAAATATCAACGCCATTATCATTACCTTTAGTAATCTCAAGCACCTGAAGTTCGTTAAATCCAGCTTTCTTCCATTCATCTATTCCCGCATGGGAATCCGCTAAATTCCTGATTTCATTCTCTCCCATAGTTCTCTCCAATATAAATAATCATATAATTAATTGTCACAGTCCGTATTTATACTAAAATAATAGCATGTGTCTGACAATTTCTCAACATATTACTTGCCGAATTTCACCGTAATCGACAAATTTCCTCATAATTCCCCATATGCCTTATAATCTCCAGAAATCCTCAATACATTTTCCTGTATTATTAATATCTACAGGGTACACTTTATCCCATTCCCTTGGATACTGCATCTGGTATTCCTGTGTCATAAAACGGTCATCTAACAGAAGTATTATACCCTTGTCATCTGCAGTTCTTATAACTCTTCCAGCCGCCTGCAGCACCTTGTTCATTCCTGGAAATACATACGCATACTGATAGCCATTCTTACCTATACTGTCAAAATAATTTCTTAATATATTACGCTGTCTGCATATCATAGGTATACCTGTTCCTACAATACACGCCCCTATAAGTGACTTATCCCTTAGGTCAATTCCCTCAGAAAATATACCGCCAAGCACACAAAAGCCCGTGACATTTCCACTTGTATTATCCATAAATACTGACAAGAAATTCTCTTTATCGGCTTCCGTCATATTATTATCCTGTATCAATACATTTTCTCCCTCAGAGATATGATAAATGTAGCTTCCATCCTCAACATCGTGCAGATCTATAACATTGCAGGCATATTTTTGTATATATATATCATACACCTCTCTCATATAGCTGTAAGAAGGAAAGAATATCATATATTTGCCCTGCTTCGACTGCGTAAGTGTGTGGATATAACCTGCAATCTTGGTGTACTCATTATAATTACGCCTCGTATACCTGCTTGTAACATCACGTCCAATAAGCACTCTCTTATTATCAGTATCAAACGGCGAATGTGCATACACAGCATAGTCATCTGCATTTCCTGAAAGCATTTCCTTAAAATAATTCACTGGAAGAAGTGTCGCCGAGAACATTATTGTCGATATTCCCTGACTTAATCTCTGCGATAACTGTCCTGACGGGTCAACACAGTACAGATGAAGTGCAAAGTCACCGTCATCGATATGCTCAGCATATATAACATACTTCTCATCTATGCAGTCATACATATTAATAAAATGTCTTATCTTAAAGAAGAATTCTATTATCTCATCGCACACCGGCTTTCCTTTATTCTTATCCAAGAACTTCTGCATATACGAATAACACGATTGCAGATTAGCTAAAAATGTGCCACAGTAATCATCTATTATTATATATTCTTTATCACAGGCTCTCTTTAATTCAAGAAGATATTTGTTGCATTTTTCAAGGTATGAAGCCAGCCTTTTGTCCATATCCTTAACTACTCTTTTGCAGGCAAGAAAATCTTCCTTGACAAGCGTTGCACTATACATCTCCCTTGCTCTGTCAACAAGATTATGTGCCTCATCTACAAGAAATACATAATTGCCTTTGCCGCCATCACCAAAATATCTTTTTAATGAAGCATCTGGATCAAAAGCATAATTGTAATCGCATATTATTCCATCACACCAGTATGAAACATCAAGCGACATTTCATACGGACACACCTTATGCTTCACTGAATACTGCAATATCGTATCCCTGTTAATTACCGCTTCATTAGTGATTATATCGTAAACAGCTTCATTTACCCTGTCAAAATGCCCCCTTGCATACTCGCACACCTCTGGATTACAGTTGTGCTCATCAAGATGACATATTTTATCCTTCGCCGTCAGTGTCACTGTGCGAAAATGCAGTCCTGCATCTCTTAGTATCGCATATGTTTCCTCGGCTACCGTTCTCGTTATTGTCTTGGAGGTAAGATAGAATATCTTGTCAGTTAAGCCATTACTGCACGACTGCACGGCTGGATATACTGTTGATATAGTCTTTCCTACTCCTGTCGGTGCCTGTATATATAACACCTTCTGTTCTTTTACCGTGTGGTATACACTCGCAACCAGCTTCTTCTGCCCCTCACGGTACTCAAATGGAAAATGCAGTTTCTGAATTGAAGCATTCCTTTCTGCCCTTTCATCAAATACATAATCCATCCACTTTTTAAAGCCAGCTACAAGTTCTCTGTACCATTTTATAATTGACTCACTGTCATATTGCTCTTTAAATCTTACTATTTTCTCAGTTTCTGTATTACAGTAAGTAAGCTGTACATTAATGCTCTCCAGATTATACCTTGTTAAATATATATAAGCGTACACCATAGCCTGTGCCTTATGCACATACACCGGCTCTTTAAGCTTTGTTACATCTGCCTGCATAGTCTTAATCTCATCAATTGTAACCTCACCTATCGGCAGCTTATTGCCATCCTCATCTTCCTCAATGTCAACTATTATTCCGTCTGCCCTGCCCTCTATTCTAAGCTCGTATTCAATTCCACCCTCTGATGTCAGCTCCTCTTTATTCCTAAGAAGCACCTCTGCCCTGTAATTAGAACCCATAGAGTGCTGGATTTTCCTGTGAAGCCTCGCACCCTCCTGCATAACCTTAACATCAGCAACACCTGTATCCCTGTTATCAATATCCCCACCAAGGCACATAAATTCAACCAGATTTCTTACTGATATATTAAATGTATTATCTTTAATTACATACATATCTGTGCCTCCTTATATATCATATTTCTGCATATTTTTTGCGCTCATTATATCATAATTTACTCTTTATCTACCCTACACTCACGAACCCGCGCTTATCGCACTCTTTCGTCCTGCTTCGCATGACTGTTCGTTCGTTAATGGCGCAAGAAAAGTAAATGTCTGCTTCGCAGCCGCTTCCTTTTCTTTTGCGCTCATTATATTAAAATTCTTCTGTGACGTTATAGACATACCCATTCTTTACTCTGCCAGTACGCTTTACTATCTCAAGATAATTAAGAATATTAAGCGTATATCTTGACGCTTCAACACTGACCCCAGCCGCCATAGCAAAGTCTTTCACCGTAAAATCTTCCTTCAAATCCGCTGGAACTAACTGCATATAATCCTCTATCCTGTCAAACTTTACTATTCTTCTTATCCCAACCGGTACTCTGTCATATCTTGTTGAACCTCTTTTCTTATCATAACTCCAGCCGTTAAGAAGCTTATATTCTTCCATATCCATAAGCACAAGATTGATTGAAAGATTAGGATTTTTCAGATAGCTTTTTATCTTATATAACTCGTAAAATGCATCATATTCCGTAAAATGTCTTGGCGACTTTCTCCTGCCCTGAACCTCTCCATTATCAGGATTAACCCAGCTTAACCACTTGTTAAATGGAAGCGGATACACCACAGTAACGTGGTAATCTTGTAGAAATACCGAAAGCTTATCCCTCAGTTTATTAAGCTGGCGTGTCTGTATCTCTATTATTCCTTTGTCATTATATACATCAGCATAATAACCGCTCATAGCGACCTCGTGCTTGTCCTCATCAGGCTCATAATACAGCTTAAGGACAGCGTGAAGTGTCTTTTCTGACAATGTCCCTATCCCTTTGTTATTATGTGCCTTGCCAATTATCTTATCTTTAGCATTAACAAATGCCTCGTAATCTTCATATTCCGATGTTTCATATAATATATTGTTCAATGTTCTGTCCATAACCTGTCTAGTAATGTTATACTTTTTTCTTTTTAAATTCATTATAAATCAGAACATATATTCTTACAACAAAAAGCAGTAAAAGCATTTAATATATATTCTCATTACATATTACTATGTATAGAGAATATATTTTACCCTGTTACTTATGCTTTTACTGCCTTTTATTTATTATTTATTATTATTTTTCTTAAAATGTGCTATTTTAAGTGTTGCAATAAGTCCCCTTAATGTGTCTGCCTGTGTACTCATATCCTGACTTGCAGCGGCACACTCTTGTGATGTGGCAGAATTAGTCTGTACAACATCATTGATAGCTTCTACACCCTCATCAACCTGCTTAATTGCCTCTGTCTGTGTATTAAGAACATCTGCAATATTATTAACTTCATCAACTATATGTCTTGAATTGTCTACTACTGCACCAAGCTGGGAAGCTGTATCATTGGCAATAACCATACCCTTCTCGACTGCTGCAACAGATGTATCTATTAATGAAGCTGACTCCTTGGCAGCTTCTGCACTCTGTGCCGCAAGTGCTGATACCTGATCTGCAACTACCGCAAAACCTTTTCCTGCATCGCCAGCTCTTGCCGCCTCTATAGACGCATTCAGTGCCAGAAGATTAGTCTGTGAAGCTATCTGGTTGATAGTTTCTATTATCTTGCTGATTTCCTTGGAAGCCTTTTCAATTTCACTCATTGATATAACCATCTCGCTCATCTTACCATTGCTCTCATAAAGCTGTGTTCCAAGTTCATCTACCTTGCCACTTATTGTTCTAGCGTTCTGTGAATTCTGTGCAACTCTTTCTGATACATTTGCAAGGGAAGCTGTAAGCTCCTCAACAGAAGCTGCCTGATTAGTCGCTCCTTCTGCAAGTTCTGTTGAGCTTGAGGCTATCTGTTCCGAACCTTCTGCCACCTGGTCAGCTACTCTTTGAAGGTTCTTTACAAGATCTGCCATACTTGCTTCAAAGCTCATAAATGCATGTAATATTTCCTCAAAATCACCCTTCCACTCAACTTCTGGCTTAACATCAAAGTTACCATGTGAGAATTCCTGCATTGACCTTTTAATATCATCAACATATGAACTTAATGTTCTTATTGACTTACGCAGACTGTGGGCTAATGTTCCTAATTCATCATCTGAATGGTATGTAAGCTCACTGTGCAGGTTACCATTAGCAAGGTCTTTAGCTACATTATCTATATCCCTTAATGGTTCTATTATCATCTCTGTAATCTTAGCACCTATTTTCTTTGATATAAGGCTCGCTATTACAATAAATAACACAATAGCCACACCGCCTATGACTGCCACAACATTGCTTAACAATATTGCCTGATCCGCCTCTTTGTTGGTTTCATCCTCCATTTTATCCGCAATACTCATAAGATTGTTAAGTGCAGGTGTACATACTGTGTGGATTTTATTCTTGGCACTTGCAAGGTCGCCCTTTTCAATCTGGTTAATTATATCGTAACCGATATTGCCCCATTCATTAAGTGCTTTAACATACTGGTTATACAAATCATCATCTATTATATTGGTATTCTTTATAATATCAAGCTGTGTCTGGGAGTCTGTAAGAACTGTCTTAACATTATTCTTATAATTCTCATAAGTTGAACTGTCGTCATTTAATGCCATCTCTCTTATATTGCGGGCAGCAGAACTAATATCTATAATACTTTCTTTAGCAGCATTATTTGCTTTCTGAGCCCCTTTTACATAAGAATTAAATCTTATATCCAGAAGAGATAAACCAATTATGCTTACGATTCCTGATAAAATCATAAATTTAATTACAGTAGCGTAAATGTATTTTATTTTGTCGTGTAAATTTAGTTGGTGTAATTTAGATATCATTCTTGTACATCTCCTTCTTTAAATTGATGGGGGGTGGAAGATAGACGGACCCCGGACGCGTTGTTAAAGCGAATAGAAGCAACAAAGACACGTTTGCACTGCGTGTCGCTCGCAGCGGTACTAAGCTGCCAGTTGGAACTGCCAGCTAAGGACCGGCGGCTCCCCAGCGTCTTCTTATGCTTCTATCAGCTTTAGCATCGCTGGCTGTCTTTCAACCATTGGTATATTTTGTTTTATTTATTAAGTAGATTTTATAGCATAGTAAAATATATTTGTCAATATGTTATATTTGAATAGCTTTATAATATATTTCAGTGGGGAGAAATAGAAATTAGAAATAGAGATATAAAAATGGGATTTTTGCGTAAAAAAACAGCCGGACAATAGATTTACGAAAAGGGGACGTACCCTGTTACTGGACAAGCCAGTAAGGCAGGGACTGGGGATTGAGGCTCTATTGTCAGACTGTTGTGGTTATTGTCACCTATTTATTATCTGATTATGATTTAACTATTTGCTGGCTGTTTATGGTGGACGATAGATATTTATTATTTATCGTCTATTTCTTCTAGTTCCAGTTCTTCAGACTCATTGTATTCTTCGGGGAGATCTTTTGTGGTTGATGACTGATATGGGACGGCATCATCAGATACTTCTTCATCTATATCTTCTTCTAAGTCATCATATAAGATATCTTCTTCATCATCTTCAAGTTCCATATCGTCTAAGTCTTCCTCGTCTATATCTTCGTCTTCGTAGCCGTCCATTGCTCCTACGAAGGCTTTTTTGCTCTTTGAAAGCTTAATGCTTAAGGCTATAACTACAACTATTAATGCTATTATTACAACAGCAAGGACTGCTAATATAACGAATATATAACTGCTGACTGTATTAAATGCCTTATCACTGTCAGCTGTCTTTATGTTGGTGTTAATTACCTGTTCATCTGCCATATTGTAACCGGCGTAGCCTTGTATTGTGCCATCATTGACATTGTATCTGAACCAGCCTGTTTCTCCTGTAGAGCTTACGCCGTAGAATAATGCGTAGTTGCCTGTTCTGTCAAGAAGGGCATCGACTTCTTTGCCATTGATTACTGTTCTTCCAACATCATAGCCTTCTGGAAGTTCCATAGACGCTTCATCTATGGCAAGTATGCAGTATGTAAATTGTGGCTGGCTTACTTCTACGAATTGTGAAAATGTCTTTCTCACCGAATCGTATACATAATAACCGCTCTCACCTTTGCCATCTGTACTTTCAAGATAGACAATTGTTACTCCTGTATCAATTCCAACACCTGCTGATACCTTTGTTCCATTATAATCATACTCTGTTGGAGTATAGCCATCTGGAAGTGGGTGTTCATCATTAGCAGATACAATCTTATATTCAGCATTATCTACTGTAATATTCGGCTCTTGTATTGCTTCACTGTTAGGATCCTGCACATCAGGAATATTATTATTGTCTGTTGATCCATTAGATGAGTCCGAACCTGTTGCCTGATTATTTTCATTAGAAGCTGAATTAGTTTCCTTGGTTGTCTTTATTGTATAAGTTCTTTTACTGCCATTTTCTGCTGTTACAGTAATTGTTGTTGTGTTAAATCCTGGATCCATTCTCTTGCCAGATACGCTTACAGTTGCCTTTGAATCATTAGGAACTGCACTTACTGTAAGGCTTGCACAGTCAGCACCAACAGATGTTGTATAAGTAGTTACATCTGGTGAAAATGCTGGAGATAACACACCAGGACTTATCTGTAATGAACTTAATGTATTATCTGATGAATATGAAGCTGGTGCAGAAGCTGTAACTGAACCTGACGATTTGGATATACTGCACGCCTGCATATCTATATCAATAACCTTGGAATCACCTATAACATTAAGGCTTGAAGTACCAGCTCCGATAATCTTAAATGTTATTGTCTTTGACTGGCTGCTTGCTGTACTTTCGTCCATAAAGCTGACCATCGCAGTTCCCGAATTACTTGAGCTTCCGCTTAATGCTAATATTGATGGGTCATAGGATACATATATTGTAGCTCCACCTATTCCGCTCGATGCACTGATTGACACATCTATGGATACTGTATCGCCTACCGTACCACTTGCTGAACCAATTGATACTCTTGCTGTTCCTGCCGCTAATATATCTGTCTTATTCACAAAAGCCATTACAGCACACATACATATAATAAGCAGTGCTGAAATTATCTTTTTAACCTTATTCATATATGTCCTCTCTTCTTGCAGTCACTACTGCTGGATATATCCTATATTTAATATGTGTCTTTTAATAGCAACGAAATCATACAAATCTATAACTCCGTCCCTGTTAATATCCGCAGCCTCTTTATAACTGCCCTGTGGCTGTCCAATTCCAAGAACTGCTCTCTTAATAGCCACGAAATCATATAAATCTATAACTCCGTCACCATTAACATCTCCATATATAACTATAGAATATTCATCATATACACTTCCGTCTGCCTTGTATACAACTAACTTATCACCAGTAACTACTGTGTCGCCTCTCTCGCTTCCGTCATTCTTTAATATTTTTCCATAACAGCCATTGCTGTATGATACATTATCAAGAACACTTGATGCCTGACTTCCGACACCTATCTTAGTCATTATCTTCTTTGATGAATCGACATTATAATCTGTCTTAAAACCATCTGTATTACCACCAGATTGTGCAGACTTTCTTGTTATATTTATTACATATGTCTTTATGTCACCATTTTCAGCCGTTACAGTAATATTGATTACATTATTGCCAACGCTTAAGCTGTGGCTTCCACGTCCGCTTACTGTTGCATTGCCATCTATAAGTCCTGCCGATACATTAACACTTGTAATATCATTTTCTACAATGAGACTGTAATCAGTATTATCAGATGAAAATGTAGGAGTTAATGTATAACCATCTACTGATAATGAACTAAGCCTGTTATTCGCACTCTGGTTGCCATCTGGTATTATACATCTTGACGATGGCATATTATCATATACCGGAATGTTAAACTTAAATGTTGTATTATTAAGCGTGTATGAACTATATGCCTTCTTAGCCCTTGTCGCTTCTGACCTTGGTGCAAGCACATTAGTCATATACTGGTGTGAGAAGTTCTTAACATCAAACTTCTCATAATATATAGTATCCTGACCCTTGTTAATGTACCATTTTCCAAGATTGACAGCACCACCTACAACAGCCCTGTAACGCGAATTCCAAGGCCTCATATTAGAGCTGTCGGTCTGTCTGGCATATTTCAAACCATTCTGGACTGCTGACAGACCGCCGCTTGCATAAGCGTTCTGGCTGTAATAATTATAATAGCCCTCGTATCCGCTTACATTTCCAGATATCTGGTTGCCTCGTCCGTCTGCACCCTGTTCCTGAATAATTCTTGTTGCAAGGTGATATGGGCTTACCTTGGATACTTCACCTGCATACATAAGCAGTGAAGCATAGTCATAGCCGTCAAGATTGTGGCTTGAATTCTCCATAAATGTTCCGCTTATAATATTGCGCACACCGTCTATATTATGTACTGATGAGTCATAAGAAAGACTTTCAAACATAAATATGTATGTATCATCAAGAAAGTTTCTTGGGTCAAGGGCATATTTTACAAGACCCTCAGATGCCTGAACCCAGCCACCACTGTCAAGCTCTGTATACTCACCTGTATTCCAGTCATAACAGCCATCAGCCGTAGACTTCCACGAAGCATCTGCCGAACTGTATATAAGGCTTCGTCCTAATACATTCTGGGCATTAACCATAGTATCCCAGTCCCTTCCATTATGGTCTGCTACAAATACCCATAATGGATATGCACTGTGAAGCTGCCTTAAGCTTTCCCTGTAGGAAGCCGGGAAATTCTGTGCCTCAAGATAATCTTCAAAATTATTATCTGGTGTATAATCTGACTTTGCTTCCCTAGTAGTATACTCTGATGTTATATATCCTCTTGTGTATTCACCATTGAGATAAAAACCTATGCTGTACCACTTATATGTCGCACTCGTATTCACTTCTTCGTATATATCGAACTTAAATCCACCATCTACTTTAGTAATTACACTTCCATTAACAGGTGCTGTCCTTATTCTAAGGCTTGTTACATCATAATTAACATAACCTGTAGCAATAATTGTATCATCTGCTTTAGCGGTAAATGTATACGAAAATCCTGTCACCATACATACAAGAATGACTGCCATAAGTACTATGGCTACTGCTTTTTTTATAATCTCTCTGTAGCTTACGTTCATCTAATCACCTTGTTCCTTATTAAATCTGCAATTTAGTTGTTCTTTCCAAACTCAGATAACTTAAGTCCCTCATTACGTTCAAGCACCATATTAACTGACCAGCTGTTAGCAAATACCAATAACGGATTGCCCTTAAGGTCTTTAATCTTTTTCATATCAGAAGTACCGACAATTCTGTTCACATCAACTTCTTCTGGATTTTCAATCCATCTGATATGTTCATATGGAAGCGGCTCTAACTTTATATCTACATTGTACTCATTCTTAAGTCTGTATTCAAGAACTTCAAACTGAAGTACACCGACAACGCCGACAATAATTTCTTCCATTCCAGTGTTATATTCCTGAAATATCTGAATAGCACCTTCCTGTGCAATCTGGCTTATTCCCTTAATGAACTGCTTACGCTTCATTGTATCAATCTGCCTTACTCTTGCAAAATGTTCCGGTGCGAATGTAGGAATTCCATCAAACTGGAACTTCTTATTAGAAGTACATATAGTATCACCTATTGAGAATATACCCGGATCGAATACACCTATTATATCTCCTGCATAAGCTTCTTCTACAATGTGTCTTTCCTGTGCCATCATCTGCTGTGGCTGTGAAAGCCTTATCTTCTTGCCACCCTGAACGTGGTTAGCTTCCATACCGGCAGTGAACTTTCCTGAACATATACGCATAAATGCAATTCTATCTCTATGTGCCTTATTCATATTAGCCTGTATCTTAAATACAAATGCTGAGAAATCTTCTTTAAATGGGTCGATAGGACCAGCTGAGGAATTACGTGGCAGTGGCGATGTAGTCATATCAAGGAAATGCTGTAAAAATGTTTCCACACCAAAGTTAGTAAGAGCTGAACCGAAGAATACCGGTGTAAGATCACCTGCCTGTACCTTTGCAAGGTCGAACTCTGCACTTGCACCATCAAGAAGTTCAACATCCTCATCTAACTTAGAAAGATAAGCATCGCCTATCTCTGCCTTAAGTTCAGGGTCATCAAGTGCAATATTCTTAGTTGCAACTTCCTTCTGTCCGTTCATCGCAGCCTTAAAAAGTGACACTTCCCTCTGCTTTCTGTCATATACACCCTTGAATTCCTTACCACAGCCTATAGGCCAGTTGATAGGACATGTTGCTATTCCAAGGACATTTTCTATCTCATCAAGAAGCTCAAAAGGGTCGTTAGCCTCTCTATCCATCTTATTAATAAATGTAAATATAGGGATATGTCGCATAACACATACCTTAAAAAGCTTGATTGTCTGCTTCTCAACACCCTTTGAGGCATCTATTACCATGACGGCTGAATCTGCTGCCATAAGTGTTCTGTAAGTATCCTCTGAGAAGTCCTCATGTCCCGGTGTATCAAGGATATTGATACAGTATCCGTCATAGTTAAACTGGAGTACTGAGGAAGTAACCGAGATACCTCTCTCCTTTTCTATCTCCATCCAGTCTGAAACCGCATGCTTTGCTGTTTTCTTACCCTTTACAGAACCGGCTAAGTTGATAGCTCCTCCGTATAACAGGAACTTTTCTGTAAGAGTTGTCTTACCAGCATCCGGATGCGATATGATTGCAAATGTTCTTCTTTTCTTTATTTCACTTGTAATATCTGACATAATAATCCTCATTTCTGCGTAAGTTTAAAATCTATTTTTCACACTAATCTCCGTTCTTCTAGTTATAAACCTAGTATAACTAATTTAGTATATAGTATAAAGCTCATAAATTCAACCGTTCAGACATATATTTAAGAACCAACATTTATCTCTCTCCCCAGTGTAAATGAATATATAAGCTTTTCCTTGACCTCAAGACCTGTAAGCTGTGACAGGGCTTTAGCATAATAATCAAGCTGCACGCTGTATCTTTTTATAAGTTCCTTCTCTCCTGCTTCTCCCTTTCTTACACGGTCTGTCTTATAGTCAACTATAACTATCTTTCCATCTTCTATTATAAAAAGGTCTATTACACCCTGTACAAGCTGTCTGTCATACTCAAACACAAACGGCTGCTCACGCCTCATATTGCCGCTTATGGCAGCAGCTCTCACTCTTTTTCCTATAGGTGAACTTACAAATGTGTATATATCCTTTACATTGATATTATTTATCTGCACCTCACTCATACGCTCAGTTTCCAACATTCTGTGGATATCCGCCTGTACATCCTCAAAGCTTTCAAC
>SKEC01001305.1_pt1 | contig 19663 bp, 19 predicted proteins | sample 4826641 | NCBI WGS metagenome assembly SKEC01 (sample SAMN11008819, study PRJNA524170) | human gut metagenome | biome: Human fecal sample; material: Feces; isolation source: fecal sample from pouch patient p18, p21 | host: Homo sapiens | place: Israel: Tel-Aviv | collected 2015-12-22
GTGTCGGGCAAGAGTCATTTGTACGTGTATAAATCGGCCAGTTATCATGGAACAGATCTGTTGCTTTCTTCAGATCGATCAGATCCAGGTTTGCCTCATAATAGCTGTTGAAGTCTGAAATCGTTGCGAAGTATCCGCGGTGGGAATATGCACGAACATCAAGTTCTTCACAAGATTCGTTTACAATATCAGCCAGTGTGTACATAGAGGAAAGCTTGTGTGCTTTCTGAATCAGGTCAAGGAACAAGTCTTTCTTCATTACATAAGTATCCATGAAGATATTTCTGTTCTTTGCATTTCCAAGGTTTGGCTCCATGGAGAGAACACCCTTCTGTTTGTTGATGTTCAGTGTCTGACAGTTCGGGAAATGATCCTTCGCATTGTCAACAGAATGATACATCAGAGTGATGTCAGCACCGGAGTCAATGTGTGTTTTGAGGAAAGCACTGTAATCAGCTGTGTAAACCATGTAGCTAGGCGCGATTACAACATACTCAGAGTTGATCTCATCAAAGCAGTCAAGGTTTTCCATGTAAGCTGCAATATCTGTGTTGTAAATACCGTTATCAATGTTGCTCTCCTGAAAGAGAGTAGCCAGTTTACCACGTTTGGAGTTGATATTGTAATGGCGTCCTGTTCCGATGTGTTCTACGAGAGAACGAGGTTTTCTACGAACATAAACCTGCATTACATCAATTCCACTGTTACTCATATTAGAAATCGGGAAGTCGATTACACGATATCTTCCAAGGAAAGAGAAGGCTCCGATTGGACGGTATGCCTGCATGTCATTTACCTGTACGTTGGTTCCTGCGAAGTTGATAATTCCAAAAGCTTTACTCATCTTATTCGTCCCCCTTTACTCGTTTTGCAACGAGCTCAATATTTTCGCTGGCAGCGTCTCCGACAACAGCGTTCTTTCCAATCTTAATGCCATCGGCAACAAGGGCGCGTGTAACAACGGCACCTTCTGCAACCTCAGCACCCGGCATGAGGACACTATCAATGACTTTTGCACCGGCGGCAACTTTCGCACCAGTGAACAGTACAGAATTCTTAACTTCCCCATCAATTACACATCCCTGTGTGATGAAGGCTCTTTCTACAACTGCATCAGCTCCGACATATTGTGGAAGTGCTGTTGCATCTTCTGTATAAATCTTCCAGCTTGGGTCATTCAGATCAAGCTTATTGTTCTTATCAAGAAGGTCCATATTAGCTTCCCAAAGGGAATCAATTGTTCCAACATCTTTCCAATATCCTTTGAACTTGTATGCATATAGGCTCTTGCCGTCGTTCAGCATAGTAGGAATGATATCTTTACCAAAATCATGGCTGGAATCTGCGTTCTTCATATCTGCAAGAAGCATCTTGCGAAGAAGTTTCCAGTTGAAGATATAAATACCCATGGAAGCGAGGTTGCTCTTTGGATGTTCAGGCTTTTCTTCAAATTCAACGATATGTCCTGTTTCATCTGTATTCATAATACCAAAACGGCTTGCTTCCTTCATAGGAACTTCGATAACGGCAATCGTTGCATCTGCATTGTTCTGCTTGTGATATTCAAGCATCTTGTCATAATTCATCTTATAGATGTGGTCTCCAGAGAGGATCAGCAGATAGTCTGGGGAATATGTATCTATAAAGTCAATATTCTGGGAAATAGCATCAGCGGTTCCTCTGTATACATCAAGGTTCGCATCAGCTTTCTCACGTGGTGGGAGTACATAAACTCCACTGTCCTTCGCATCAAGTCCCCATCTTCTTCCAGCTGCAGCATAGCTGTTCAGAAGTACGGATTCGTACTGTGTCAGAACACCTACAACGTCAATTCCGCTGTTTGCGCAGTTACTAAGTGGGAAATCAATAATGCGGTATTTTCCGCCATATGAAACGGCTGGTTTAGCCACTTTTTTTGTCAAATCATGGAGGCGGGTTCCTCGACCTCCGGCTAAGATCATAGCCAACATATTATCGTGTTTCATAAAAAGCCCTCTCTTTCATAATACTACTTCTTTAGTATACTCTTTTTTGTGCGATATTGCTAGGATTTCGCATAGAAAAAATAAAAAAATAGCAAAAATAATGGAAAAATTTATCGAAAATCATTTGTCATTTTTCACAAAAAAAGAAAATAAGGAAAATCAGACAGATTTTTAGGCATTATTATATACAAGTGAAAAGGAACATTAAAAAAATTTCCTTAATATAGAAAGAATTGATTGATTTCAAAGCAGGAGTGTGGCAAAATACAAATCACAGTATTCATGAAAATGGCAGGTGTGAGATGAAAGCAAATGTGAAATCAGTTTTAATGAAAAAATATTGCAGAGTATATCAGGCGGGGGCGAAGCTTTTGATGGCTGCACTTCCGTGGCGTTCACCGAAAATGCTCAGTGGATCAGGAGCAGTGAAGAAGCTGCCAGAGGCGGTTCGAGATAGAGGATTTCATAAAGTATTAATTGTAACAGGACCGAAGATCCGTGCGAGGGGGCTTCTTAATGAACTGCTGGAAGAGATGAAAGAGAAGAAGTTGAAATATGTTATCTTTGACGGCATTTCTCAGAATCCTACGGATGAAGAAGTTGAAAATGGAGTAGGAATATTTCTTGGAGAAAAGTGTGACTGCATGATCGCATTTGGTGGCGGAAGTGTGATGGATTGTGCAAAAGGGATCGGAGCCAGAGTTGCGAGACCGAAGAAAGCAATTCGGAACTTACAGGGACTTTTCCGTGTGCTACGTCCGATTCCTGTAATCTTCGCCGTGCCTACAACTTCAGGCAGCGGGTCTGAGGCAACGATTGCAGCGGTGATTACCGAGGTTCAGACACATCATAAAGCATCAATCAATGATTTGCAATTGATGCCACGCTTTGCAGTACTTGATCCGTGCCTTACAGTAGGACTGCCACCACAGGTAACAGCACAGACAGGAATGGATGCGCTGTGTCATGCAGTGGAAGCATACACGAATGATACATATAACAGTGATTTTGAGCGTCTGATGTGTAGTAAGGCAGTGCGATTGATTCATGAAAGTCTTCTGACAGCATATGAAGACGGGACAAATCTGCAAGCGAGACAGGATATGCAGGAGGCTGCATTTCATGCGGGACGCGCATTTACAAGAGGAAGTGTGGGTTATGTTCATGCAATTGGCCATGCGATCAGCGGGCTCTATGGAGTGCCTCACGGGCTTGTGATGGCAATTCTGCTTCCGCATGTGATGCGTGCCTATGGCTCTTCTGTGTATGATAAGCTTGCGGATTTGTGTGATATCTGTGCGATGGAAGTAGATACACCGGACGGTATGATCTCAGCCGAAGTTCGTGCCGAAACATTTCTCCAGTGGATGGAAGAGTTAAAAGAGAAACTTGGAATTCCGAAATATCCGGATATGATCCGGGAAGAAGACGTGAACCAGATTGTAAAATGGGCACAGAAAGAGGCGAATCCGGTTTATCCGGTTCCGGAGATCTGGGATGCGCAGGAGATGAAAGAGTTTGTTCTGGCCATGATGGAAGGTGCGAGACTTGAAGGTGCAGAAAAGAATGAATAACCGACAAAAATCGGTGAGGGATGTAATGAATTGGAGGAAATAATGACAGTATGAGTGACAATGCAACAATGAAAAACACAACGATTCATGATATGACGACCGGAAGTCCGGCCCGTCTGATCATGCAGTTTATGATACCGATGTTTTTGGGAAATATATTTCAGCAGTTTTACAACATTGCTGATTCAATCATAGCAGGACAGTTTCTTGGTGTAAGAGCACTGGCTGCAATTGGAAGTACGGGATCCTTGATGTTCTTTGTGACAGGCTGGCTGAATGGTCTGAGTAGTGGATTTGCTATTTTGGTGTCACAGTGGTTTGGCGCGAAAGAATATGAGAGGATGCGGCATTATGTGGCGATGTCTATTTACCTTTCTGCTGGTTGGGCTGTGCTTATGACGATTGGTCTTGGAATTGCAAATGAGCCAATCTTACGTTTGATGAATTATAAGGATAGCATTATGCCGGACGTAAAGGCATATATGGGAATTATTTATGCGGGTCTGATTGTAACGGCAGCGTATAATGCGCTGGCTGCATTTCTACGTGCACTGGGTGATTCGAAATCCCCATTGTATTTTTTGATTATTTCAGCAGTAATCAATGTAGGACTTGATGTGGCGTTCATTATTTATGGCGGCATGGGTGTAGAAGGATGTGCCTATGCGACCGTTATCGCACAGGGAATCTCAGCAGTACTCTGCTTTATATATATCGTGAAGAAGTTCCCTATTCTGCATCTTAAAAAAGAGAATTTCAGATTTTCTCTTCCAGCTTGCGGAAAATTGATGGCTCTTGGAGTTCCGATGGCATTACAGTTTTCTATTACAGCGATCGGAACAATTATTGTACAGGGTGCTGTAAATGTTTACGGGGAAGATTATATGGCTGGTTTCTCTGCGGCAGCAAAGATTCAGAATGTAATCTGCACAGTATTCGTTGCTTTCGGTGCAACGATTGCAACTTATGTGGGACAGAACTGGGGAGCTGGAAAAGTAGACCGTGTACGACAAGGTGTGCGCTGTACACAGATTATGATTCTGGCTTACAGTGTAATTGCGATGATACTGGTATTTTTCTTTAGTAAATATCTGACCTACCTTTTTATCAGCCCATCAGAGACGAAAGTTATTGAAGTATCTGTGCTGTATTTCCATACGGTGTTCTGGTGTTATCCATTCCTGGGAAGTATCTTCCTATATAGGAATACCCTGCAAGGACTTGGATATGGACTTGTGCCGATGCTCGGAGGAGTGTTTGAACTTGCGGCGAGATCTGCAATTGTAGTTCTTGTGGCAGGAAAAACAAGTTTTGCAGGAGTGTGTCTGTCAGACCCGGCAGCATGGATCTCCGCATTGATTCCACTGATCCCGTATTATATCTATGTGACACGGAAGTGGAAGAAACAAGGAAAGATAGTGATGTAAAAGTTCACAAAGATGAATGCAAAATAATAAATGGCGAAGAGAGCGGAGCAGTAAAAGTTCTGGCTCTCTTCGTCATTTTCCAGGTGTTCTTCAAAAAGGGGGATAACTGGTGCGCATTATTGTAGATATTGTAGGTACAATAAGAGATATTCACATTTTTATAAACAAAAAAGTTGAGTTATGAACAATAAACACATTGAAAATTAAGTAGAGCCAATGTATTCTAGAACTACTTCAATCTATGGAGTATCTGAATTCAGAATAAAAAACAATCAATTGCTTATTTCAAAGCACCGATTCAAAAAATAAAAAGAAAAACAAAAAGGAAAAAAGTGAGGATGTGCCTATGAAGAATAAATTACAAAATTATTTTCCGATGATACGTACGCAAGGAGAGGTATTGAGTGAACTTCGTGAAAATACGAAGCTATGGAAAACATTTTGTGAATGGGAAGGGAAATATCAACAGGAATATCTTGACATTTGTACAGGTGTAAAAGGAGTAAAATTATTGTATGACACTTATTTTAAAGCAGTTATGAATCCGGACACAAGACCTGAACGATTAAACGATTTTCTATCAGAAATTCTTGGGGAAAAAGTAAAAATATTAAAAGTATTGCCAAATGAATCTGCACAAATTGCAGCGGAAAGTTCATTGCTGATCATGGATATTGTTGTTCAGTTTGAAGATGGAAGTATAGCGAATGTTGAGGTTCAAAAAATTGGGTATTTATTTCCTGGACAAAGAAGCGCATGCTATTCGTCAGATTTATTATTACGACAGTATAAGAGAGTCAGAGCAGAGCTCGGACAAGGATTCACATATAGAAAAATCCAAAAAGTATATACCATTGTTTTGTTTGAAAAGAGTAATTCGGATTTTTCTAAGTTTTCAAAGGAAATATATATTCACCATTTTGAGCAGAAGAGTGATACAGGAGTGGAAATGAATTTACTGCAGGAATATACGTTTATTTGCCTTGACATTTTTGGTGACATCATTCAAAATGAAGACAGAAAAATAGAGAACAGACTGGAAGAATGGCTCGTATTTCTTAGTCAGGATGATCCGGATATGATTATTAAGTTATTGAATCAGAATGCAGATTTTCAGGAGATTTATGAGGAAGTCTATACCATCTGTCTGAATATGGAAAGGATGATGGAGATGTTTTCAAAAGAACTGGCAATATTAGACCGAAATACAGTAAAATTAATGATTGATGAGATGGAAGAAGAGGTTGTAGAAGCAAAAAGAAAAGCGGACGAAGCAGTGAGAAAAGCGGACGAAGCAGAAAGCCGAGCAAAACAGGCAGAACATCGAGAAAAGCAGGCAAGAGAAGAAGTAGATAACTTGAAAAAAGAATTGGAAAAAATGAAAAATATTTAAAAATGTAGGCAAAAAAACAGGCGCAGGGAATCAATTATGAAGCTCTGCGCCTGTCGCTTGTTAAGTTAAAATTATTCTGCGGCTTCTTCTTCCTCTTCATCTGAAGTAAGATCAGAAGCTTTTACGTGTACTTCTGTGATAGTAACTACTGTTGCATCAAGATCTGTCATAAGATCAACATCTTTGTCTTTGGCAATTGGAAGATCAGCAACACGAATTGTGTCCCCGATTTTCAGAGGTCCAACATCAACTTCGACTTTCTCTACCAATGCGGCAGGAAGAGCCTTGAAAGAAATCTCCTGAAGCATCTGCTGTGGTACTCCTGAAGACAGTTTCTCGAGGTTTACAAGGTGAATCTCTGCTACAGAGTGAACCTTCTCATTGCTTACCAGTGCCTGAAAATCTATTTCATCTACATAACCTTTCAAAGGATTGTAATCAACTTCCTTGATCAGAGCGTCATAAGTCTCGCCGGCAACTTCCAGCATAACCTGACCACCTTTGCTCTCGACTTTCAGAAGTTTTTCTATTTCTGCTTTATCAAATTTCAGTGGAATAGAATCTTCCAGTTCACGACCGAACAGGTTTCCTGTTACGAATCCTTCGCGTCTTAATTTTTTTGCTTTGATTGACATGTCTCTTTTTTCAGCTTTTAAAGTATTCATTTATCTTTTCCTCCAAATTACTGAATTCGCTTAGCAGCCTTCAACTTGTCAAAATAATAAGTAGGTTTTGTTAAGTGTTATTTTTCTTTGCTACAGTTACACTATAGCACCCGGTGTCAAGGGGAAGGGAAAAGCAGGGAGAATTGTAGGGTGAAAAATTAAGGTTTTAAAGGTTGAAAAAGGTGTGATAAATGAAAAAATTAAGGTTGTATAACGGGAATATTCAGAGAATTGTTGTGAAAATGGCGGAAATGTATGGGACAGGATATTTATTTAGAAGAAAAGTGACGAAATTAAAAAGGAATCAAAACATGTGTAACATTATTGAAAATGTAAATCCTTTATGATAAAATTTCAAACAGAAACTACTGATATTAGTCGAAATATCGGTATAGAAATGGGGAAGAAACAATATGGATTTACAGACATTGATCGTTTTGATCATCGAGTTGATCGGAACAATCGCATTTTCAATTTCGGGGGCAATGGTCGGTATTCGCCGAAAGATGGATATTTTTGGCGTGCTGGTGCTTGGAGTGGTGACCGCGGTAGGAGGCGGAATGATGCGTGATGTGATCTTGGGGAAGACACCGAGCGCATTTGTGAAACCGATTTATGTAGAAGTGGCAGTGATTTCTGCATTAGCGCCATTTCTCTTACTTTCTATTAATAAGAGACTGATGCATAGTAAATACCAGACACTCTATGCGGGACTAATGTTCCTAATGGATTCGGTCGGACTTGGTATCTTTACAGCAGTCGGAGTATCCACAGGATGGACAGCAGGATATCATGATAATATGTTTTTCTTAAGTTTCCTTGGAGTACTGACAGGAGTTGGAGGAGGACTTCTCCGAGATGTGATGGCAGGAGTTCCACCGTATATCTTTGTAAAGCATGTGTATGCCTGTGCATCGATTGCGGGGGCAATCTGCTGTGTACTGGCATATAGAAGCTGGGGACAGATTCCGGCGCTTGTGATCGGAACAGTAGTTGTGCTTGTGATTCGTATCGGAGCAGCGCACTACAGATGGAACCTGCCGTGCGTGAAGCTGGAGGATGAAGAATAACGAATAGGAAAAATAAAAGGAATCTGAAGCGTGCATTTCACGTTACTGTTCACTCCCGTGTCAATCACTCCGCTGATTGACACGGAGGATGTGTGTTTTGACTTGAATGCATCTCGCCCCATCGCTAAAGGTGATTTAAAATGGCGAGATGCGTTGCTGGTCGCACATCGTGTGAACAGTAATCATTTCACTTGTTGTTCAGATTCTTTTTTTGTATACTAGAGATAAAGAACGGGCATATATGTAAAGAAAGCAGGTGAGATTTATGAGCAGAAAATTTAATGTAAATGGTGTTTGTTATCCGGACGAACATTACATGGTGAATATTGATTCCAAGTTGGCAGAGATTAAAGAGCTGGTAGATGAAAAACAGTATTTTGTAATAAATCGTGCAAGACAGTATGGAAAGACCACGACATTGAATCTGCTGGTAAAATATCTCGCTGATCAATATACAGTATTCTTCATTAGCTTTGAAGGGCTTGGAGGAACAGCATTTGAAACAGAAGTAGAGTTCTGTAAGACTATATGTGAATTGCTTTATGATGCGATTCGATATGATGAAGTTCCACAAATAGATGAAGCAGTGAAGGCGATTATTAAAGAAAACATAGAGCAAAATAAGATAGAGGATATGATGAGTCTATCTGCTACACTTTCTGAAATCTGCAAGAACTCAGTGGCTCCGGTTGTGCTGATTATAGATGAGGTGGATCAAGCCAGTAATTATAAAGTGTTTATAGATTTTCTCGGAATGCTCAGAAGTAAATTCTTAAAGAGGAACACAAGACCGACATTTCACTCTGTGATATTGGCCGGAGTTTATGATATAAAGAATTTGAAGCACAGAATCCGAGAAGACCGCGAACATCAGATGAACAGTCCATGGAATATCGCAGCAGACTTTCCGGTGGATATGAGTTTTACGGTGGAAGAAATCGAAGGTATGCTGAACGAATATAATGATGAACATTCGTGTGTGATGCTTGTCCGGGAGTGCGCAAAAACAATTTTTGAATATACATCAGGGTATCCATATCTGGTATCAAAAATTTGTAAATTAATAGATGAGCGATGCGGCGAGAATTGGACAAAACAAGGTGTATCTGATGCAGTGAAAATACTATTGCGAGAAGCCAATCCGCTGTTTGATGACCTTCGAAAAAAGATTACGGATTATCCGGAACTAAGAGCAATGTTGTATGCAATTTTGTTCCGTGGGGAGTCATATCCATATAATCCGGATAATTTTGCAATCGATATCGGAACAATGTTTGGATTTATAAAAGAGAAAAATGGTCAGGTTGTGATAGCAAACCGAATTTTTGAAACACGTTTATATAATTTATTTTTATCAGAAGAATTGACAAATAGCATCATCTATCAGTCTGGAGAACGTGACAAGAATCAATTTATCAAAAACGGAGTTCTTGACATGGAGTTGGTTCTTGAGAAGTTTATGATTCATTTTCATGATATTTATGGAGATAATACGAATACATTTGTAGAGGAAAATGGACGGCGTCTATTCTTGTTGTATCTCAAGCCAATTATTAATGGAACAGGAAATTATTATATTGAAGCACAGACAAGAGATCAGACGCGAACAGATATAATCGTAGATTATCTTGGAAAGCAATATGTGATCGAACTGAAGATCTGGCATGGAAATGAGTATAATAAGAGAGGCGAAGAACAACTGGCAGAGTATTTGGAATACTATCATCTGGATAAAGGGTATTTGCTAAGTTTTAATTTCAATAAGAATAAGCAGACAGGGCTGAAAGAAATCCAATTTGGTGACTAGACACTGATAGAAGTAGTGGTATAGTGCAAACACTTATAAACACCCGTTATTTTATCTTGAGAAGGATGAAAATAGCGGGTGTTTTTATAGTCTTATTTATAAAAACAGTTCATTTTCTTTTCGTCCGGAACAAGCTTTTTTTAACTTCTGGGAAGCAGCAGCCAGCATTAGTGGATTCAGCTTGCGGGAATGCGTTGGACAGACGCTGATACAGCGCATACAGGAAATACATTTGTCCTTATCAGTCTGCTTAGGATTGTCAGATGGAATTGCTCCTGACGGGCATTTCGCTGCGCACAATCCACAGGAACCACAGGTATGTGAAGCACCAGGGATAAGCGGAATCGTACCGTATTTGCGGTAAGGTCTGTTGCCCGGAACATGTACCGGCAAGTGGTCAGATTTTATGGAATTATTATCTTTTTCCTTGATTTTCCGTACAAAGTCAGAGAGCACTGTAAGATCATTCTGATCAGGCCTTCCGGTTGCAAACTGATGCATGATGGAATGTTCTGCGATAGCCGCAATAGCTGCCTGGCAGGTGAAGTTCTTTTCAATCAGAGTATCTTCAAGTTCGATCAATGTATCTTCATAAGCACGGTTTCCGTAAACGGTGATTAGAATCGCAGTTGCATTATTTCCGCTCAGGGCTTTGATTCTCTCTAATGCAATGGCAGGAACACGTCCACCGAAGGAAGGAACTCCGATAATACAGAGATCTTCTTCGGAAAAATTATTTGTTAGACCAGAAGTCTTTTCGCATAAATCAATGCTCTGATATTCGCCAAATTGTTCAGCTATAAATGTAACTATTTTTTCAGTTCCACTGGTTGGACTGAAGTAAATTGCGTATATACTCATAAATATTCTCCCCTAATTAAATGTTTTAGCAGACACAATAATTTTAGAGGGTTTGGAGATGTTTTGCAAGAGCCTGGTTGATATTAAAAGATAAAAGTGATATGATTTGAATAGATAAAATATTATCTAAAAACGCATAAAATGGTTTGAAATAGATAAAATATTATCCGTAGAGCGAGGTGGGTGAATGCAACAGTTAGTATGGGAAACAGCAGAAGAACTGGATCAAAAGCTTGCGCAAAGAGTGCGTAATATTAGAAAGGGACGTTCGATTTCACAGGAAAAATTAGCATCTATGAGTGGTGTGAGTTATGGTTCGATTAAAAGGTTTGAGACGACAGGAATGATTTCATTACTTTCATTGACGAAGATTGCGATGGCATTGGATATGGCAGATGAACTTAGAGATATTTTTACAAGTGTGCCGTATAGGGATATCCAAGAAGTTATAAATGAGACGAGGTCTCAAAGCAAAAGAAGAGATAGATTTAGATGAGAGTTTATGGAATTATATTAAAGAGAGTAGGAGTTTATTATGAGTTACATCACAACATACACGGGAAATCATTTTGATCCGATCAATCCAGATCCGGAACTGATCAACATTGTAGATATTGCCCATGCACTTCCGATGATCTGCCGGGGGAACGGCCAGGTCAGTACGTTCTGGTCTGTGGGAGAGCATTGTATTCTGTGTGCGAAGGAAGCCGCTGCCAGAGGATACAGCAATCGTGTGATCGAGGGTGCACTTTTGCATGATGCAAGTGAGTGTTATATGTCAGACGTGCCGCGTCCGCTGAAGCAATTTATGACAGTATATAAAGAGCAGGAGAATCATTTGCTTGATGTTTTGTATACCAAGTTCCTGGGTTCACCACTTGATGAGCAGGAAGAGAAGCTGATCAAAGAGATTGATGATGCGGTATTGTGGTATGATATGAAATATTTACTGGGTGAAGACTCAGAAGGAGACAAGCCAGAAACGTGTATGGTACCTGATTATACGGTGAGAGCATTCAAGGATGTTGAGCAGGAGTACTTGGAAATATTTGAAAAATATAAGGTCTTATAAATGCTAAAATGGTGAAAAGGGGCGGGGAGTTCTGATTGAAAAATGTCAGAACTCTCCGTTTTTTGTAGATATCAGTATTGTGATCTTCGTTGCGTATTGCTTAGAACCATAGAGAGGTGTAGTATTCCCAAAACTATTATCCATTTATTTTACAACAGCTGTCGCGTTCAATTAGCTGATGTGGCACGATAATCTTTGTTGCAACAAGATTTGGATTCTCAATATGATTGATCATCTGTGATGCCGCCTCGATACCCAGCTGCTTAGAATTAATATCAATTGAAGTAAGCTGTGGAGATGTCGATCTTGCAAACAGAGAGTTGTTGAAAGAGATGATCGACAAATCTTCAGGGATGGAAACATGATTCTGTAGACACACTCTTTCAAGTGAAACGGCAAGAATATCATCACTTACAACGATTGCAGTTGGCGGTTCATCCTGCAGTAACAGAGAAGAAATTGCTTCTGTGTTATCTCCTGATACATTCAGAACTTCCGCGCAGTATTCTGGACGGAAAGGGATTCCGTGTTTAGTCAATGCCATCTGGTAACCGGTTTTTCTGTCTGCGGCAAAAGTCAGTGAACTGTCGGAACCCAGATAAGCAATCTTGCGATGACCGAGCTGATAGAGATATTCGGTCGCGTCCTCTCCGGCAAGAAGATTATCATTGTCAATATATAATGTCTGATTTGTGTACTGTGTTGCTTTTCCAATCAAGATATAAAGAAGCCCTTCGCTGAAGAGATAATCAATAATCGGATCGTCCTTTCGAGAATAAAGAACGATGAACCCATCTACTTTTCCACTTCGTGACATAGACTGAATCGCTTTTAAGATCTCATCTTCATCTTGACCTGTCACAACAGTAGACATGTATTGTCTCTGGTTACAGTAGTGGCTGATGCCGCGAATTGCTTCAAGATAGAAAGCATTCTCATATACTTCACGGGCAGATGCTGGAAGGATAATCCCGATCGTGCGGGAATACTGAGAAGCAAGATTGCTGGCCTGAAAGTTTACTTCGTAACCAAGTTCGATCATCGCTTTACGAACTTTTTCTTTTGTTTCTGTGCTGATGGATGGGTTATTCTTACAAGTTCTGGAGACAGTGGAAGGTGATACACCTGCCAAAGCGGCCACATCTTTAATTGTTACTGCCATATTTTCCCTCCTGTGAGGAAATGAGGATGTCAGGAGTCTGACACCTATTTTCCTTTATTTTCACGTAACTGTTCAGAGCCAACCTCCAAAATGCTATGCATTTCGTCGGTGTGGCGTATCCGCCAAATAAAATTTCAAAAACAGTCTTAAAAATGCAAGCATTTTATACCTGTTTTTTGAAATTTTGCTTGGCTCTGAACAGTTACATTTTCACAAAAAATTCGTTACCTACTATTTTAGTGAAAGAACACAATGATGTCAAATCTGTTGCATAGTTTTTTGCATAGAAACTGTTGTGAGAATGTACAAAAACAGAGCATATAAATTGTGCAAAAGGCAGAAATAGAAAATAGATCTATAAATAGAATTGCATTTCGTACAAAACGTACATATAATTAATGCAAACGGTTGCGCAGAATAATGCAACAAAAAACGTGCCACATGATGCGATGGCATGCAGGGAGATCTAAAGGAGGAATTTAAAGGTAGAAACGAAAGGAAAGAAGAAATTCAATCTCAATTTTGATTTGCTTCAGATCTGATCAATTACAAAGATGCAGGAAATATGGAAGCTTATAAAACTCTGCTCACAACAGTAACACCGGCCCGTTTCAAAGTCGGACAGATGATAGGAGCAACCGGTCTTCTGCTTGGTGTTGCACTTGCTTACAAGAATTCCAATGTCAATCAAGGCCGGCCTGGGTGGAGACATTATTAATTTTGTAATCTGTGTGGTTGCATTTTTCATCATCGGATATTTTGTAGCATATTTCATGATCGGTAAGTTTAAGTTCGCAACACCGGGAAGACTTGGAAATTATATGGATGACAATGCAGATGTATTAAAATCAGATATTAATGACATCTTATGATACCAGGATTGTGAGAGTGCATTGCACGAAACAATCCTTAGGTATCATAGTTGGGGGATTTTAGTTCATAACAGACAATAGACTGGAGAAGGGTATGTAGAAATTTCTCCGGTGTTTTTACAGGAGTGAGAAGAGAATGAAGTTAATGACATTAAATACGCATAGTCTTGTAGAATCATCTTACGAAGAAAAAAAAGAAAAGTTTATAGAGACGTTAATAGTTGAGCAGCCGGATGTAGTTGCTCTTCAGGAGGTGAATCAGACTGCAAGTGCCGGAAAAATTCCGGATGTAATGCTGGCCGGGTATAAGAGATGTATGGATTTCGGACTTCCTGTAAGAGAAGACAATCACGCGAAAGAAGTTGTTGAAGCACTCAGAGAAAAAGGAGTGTATTACTATTGGACCTGGCTGTCTGCAAAGATCGGATATGGAAAATACGATGAAGGAATGGCTCTTTTATCAAAGAAACCGATTATGAGAGTAAAGCAGTTCCTGATCAGCCAGACAGATGATTATGATAATTGGAAGACAAGAAAAATTTTAGGAATGCAGACAGAAGGGAACGATGACATTTTCTTTACAGTCCATATGGGCTGGTGGAACGACGAGGAAGAACCGCTGAAGAAACAGTGGGAGAAAATGGAAAAGCTGACGAAAAGTCTGGAAAAGAAAGATCGCACCATCTGGTTGATGGGAGATTTCAACAGTCTCGATAATGTAAAACAGGAAGGATATGAACTGATCTGCGAAAGCGGATGGAAGGACAGTTATTGTCTGGCAGAACAGAAAGATTCCGGTATTACAGTGGAAGAAGAAATCGATGGATGGCGCGATGGAGAAGGTGGTGGCGCTGTGAAAGATGCGAAACGTCTGGATTATATTTTCTGTAACACGCGGAAAAAAGTAAAGTCATCACAAGTGGTATGTAATGGTAAGAATTACCCGGTAGTATCCGATCATTATGGAGTAATGATCGAGGTAGAAGATTAAGAGGAGGAAGATAAAATGAGCGAAAGAGCAGCAGGTATTTTAATGCCAATCAGTAGTTTACCGTCAGAGTATGGAATTGGTTGTTTTTCAAAAAGCGCATATGAATTTGTAGATTGGCTCAAAGGAGCAGGACAGAGTTACTGGCAGATCCTTCCACTTGGACCGACCAGTTATGGAGATTCACCATATCAGTCCTTTTCTACATTTGCAGGGAATCCGTATTTTATCAGTCTGGATGAACTGATCGAGGAAGGTGTTCTGACACGTGCAGAATGTGAGAAAGTAAACTGGGGGAAAGCAAAGGGTTCTATTGATTACGAGAAGATTTATAATGGACGCTATCCATTACTTCGCAAAGCTTATGAGAGAAGTAAGATCAGTGAGAATCCGGAGTATCAGAAATTCGTGAATGAGAATAGCTGGTGGTTGTCAGATTATGCACTGTTCATGGCTGTAAAAGGACGATTCGACAATATAGAGTGGACAAAATGGGCAGAAGATATTCGTCTCCGTTGGAAATGGGCAATGGATTATTACAGAGAGGAATTGTATTATGATATTGAATTCCAGCAGTATATGCAGTTTAAGTTCCACGAGCAGTGGATGAAATTAAAGACATATGCAAATGAAAATGGAGTCAAGATCATTGGGGATATCCCGATTTATGTTGCAATGGACAGTGCGGATACCTGGGCGCATCCGGAATTATTCCAGTTAGATGAGGAAAATGTTCCGACGGCTGTAGCCGGATGCCCGCCGGATGGATTCTCTGCGACAGGACAGCTGTGGGGAAATCCGCTGTACCGTTGGGACTATCATAGAGAGACAGGATATGCATGGTGGATTTCAAGACTGCATTATGTATTCCAGATGTATGATGTTGTCAGAATCGATCATTTCAGAGGATTTGATGAATACTTTTCCATTCCGCATGGAGCAGAGAATGCGATCGGAGGACATTGGGAGAAAGGTCCTGGAATTGATTTGTTCCGCAAAGTGGAGCAGGCACTTGGATGGAAGCAGGTTATTGCCGAAGATCTTGGTTATGTGACAGATTCTGTCCGTGAGATGGTCCGCGAGAGTGGTTTTCCGGGAATGAAGGTTCTGGAATTTGCATTTGATTCCCGCGACTCAGGATGCGCAAATGATTATCTTCCACATAACTACCCGGTGAATAGTGTGGCTTATACAGGAACTCATGACAACGAGACAATCGTTGGATGGTGGAGCAGTATCACAAAAGAAGAGCAGAAACTGGCGAGAGATTACATGTGCGACCAGTACACACCGGAAAGTGAACTGTATAAATCTCTGATCAGCCTGATTATGCGAAGCAGTGCAAAGCTGTGTGTTATTCCGATGCAGGACTATTTAGGACTTGGAAATAATTGTCGTATAAATACTCCGTCTACGGTAGGAAAGAACTGGAAATGGAGAGTGAATTCAAGACAGTTATCATTGAAGCTGCAGAAGGAAATCTATGATATGGCGCTCAGATACGGAAGAATGAATTGGGAGACAGTCGAGTAGGATTTTAAAAGATAGGATATTATTAAAAAGAGACGGAGGTTTCTGATTACAAAATGTCAGAAACCTCCGTCTCTTAGTCCTCTTTAAGTAGTTGTTTTTAAGCTACAGTTTTTTTCCTCAACGTCCAAAGTGCAACAACCAGTGTCAATATCTCAGCTGCCGGTATTGCCAGCCAGATTCCATTTAATTCCAAGAACCTCGGAAGAATTGTCAGGAAAAGAAGCAGCAGAGCAAAGGAACGAAGGAAAGTAATCATACCTGAGATATATCCTTTGCCATATGTCATCATACGGATTGCTGCGAAGATATTGATTCCTGAAAATAAGAATCCGAGTCCATATAAGCGCAGGCCGGAAACTGCCATGTCAAAGACTGTGCTGCCGGGAGATGCAAAGAAACGTACCCCAATTGGTGCCAGCAGATAAGTGCATCCGTAGAGAATGATCGGTGCAATCGAAAAGAAGCGATAAGCGTACTTTTCTAAAACACGACAGACAGAAAAATTTCTGTCTCCGTAAGCATATCCTAGTGGCGTTGATAGTCCCATAGAAAATCCAAAGTAAATTCCGATACATAAGAACTGTAAATACATGATGATTGAAACAGCAGCAACGCCGTCTTCTCCGGCGAAAAGTAGGGCACTTCGGTTAAAGACAATGGTTGTGATCGCAATCGCAAGCTGGTTTACGAATTCAGAAGTTCCGTTGACCATGCTATGAAATGCTTCCTTTATAGATAATCCGTGGAATGTAAAATGAAGGAAGTTCGGATGTGTTACAAAGTAAACCACTCCCATTACAAAAGAAAGCAGCAGGCCGAGGAAAGTTGCAAGTGCGGCACCTGTAATTCCCATATGGAGCTGTCCGATAAAAATGTAATCGAAAACAATATTAAAAATCCCTCCGGAAAGTGCTGTCAGAAAACTGTACGTTGGAGAACCGTCAACACGGATGAAATAAGTGAACATCTCTTTTCCAACCACGATCGGAGCACCGAACAGCCACCAGTAGATATAAGCTTTACAATCTGCCATCAGCAGTGAGGTTGCACCAAGCATCTGCAGGATGACCGGCAACCGGAAAAGAATAAGTGCAGAAACAAGAGCGCCAATGACAATGGCAGCAGTCATGCTTATAGAGAAAGTCCGGCTGGCTTCATCATTTTTCTTTCCACCGATATGAAGAGCGGCAAGTGCACTTCCGCCTGTCGCAAAGGCAAGTGCGATACCGTACAGAATATTTACAAGCGGATAGACAACATTGATCGCGGCAAGTGCATTTGTTCCAACATAGGCGGAAACAAAGATTCCGTCAACGATCGTATAAACAGTAGTAAATAATGAGGTCAGATAAGTTGGAATGATAAAGCGTAATAATTTCTTTAATCGAATCTCATCTACAGATTGAAAAATAAGAGTTTTTTCCATTGGAAACCCTCCTTGTTAAAAAAATCTCTTAGTATATAATAAACCTTAAAGATACATGAAGGTCAATAAAAAGATTTTCTGATCATTATGAATAAGAAGAAACGATACTAGCGTGGAAAAATATGCAAAACATAGAATTCACAAATAAATCAAAAAATGGGATTGATATTCGCAGAAACAGTGACTATAATTTTTTAGTTGGTAAGAGAAGTAATGAGTGGATGAAAGACGTCTAAGGAGGAGTTAGATATGAGCAATCAGGAGAATGTATTTGAAACAATTTTAGCACCTATGACCGGTACAGCAGTAGCAATCACAGAAGTGCCGGATCCTATTTTTATAGAGAAGATTCTTGGAGATGGAGTCGCAATTGTTCCGACAGAAGGTAAGGTTGTAAGCCCGGTTGACGGAACTGTATCAAAAGTAGCAGAGACAGGTCACATTTATGCTGTTACTTCCGATAACGGAGTAGAAGTTGTGATACATGTCGGACTTGAGACAGTCGCACTGAATGGAAAATGTTTCCAGATCCATGTAAAAGAAGGAGACAAGGTAAAAGCAGGAGATCTTCTTGCAGATGCAGACCTTGAGTTTATCAAAGAAACAGGACGTAATTCCATCACACCGATCGTCATCGGTTCAAGCCTTGAAGGTAAAGATCTTGTATGTGAAGAGGGAGAAGTTCAGGCCGGAAAAACAGTTATTATGGAAATTGAGCAGAAATAAGAAGTCAGAAGATATTGTTCCAGAATCGGTTTAGCTTAGAAGGAAGGTTATAGTATGAAAGAAGAAAGATATTCAATCATATTCAGCAGCAAAACAGGAAATACAGCAGAGCTGGCAAATGCGATTCGTGATGCATTGCCGCAGGAGAATTGTGATTATTTCGGAACAAGCGAAATCGAAGAACCGGTATCAGAAATGCTTTATATTGGTTTCTGGACAGATCAGGGAAATGCAGATAAGTCCGCATTGGAATTATTGCAGAAGATAAAGAATAAAAAAGTCTTTCTGTTTGGAACAGCCGGGTTTGGTGAGAATGAAGCATATTTCCAGAAGGTTCTGAATAATGTTAAGAGTTCTATGGATAAAAGCAATCAGGTGGTTGGTGAATATATGTGTCAGGGAAAGATGCCGCAAGCGGTGAGAGACCGTTATGTGAAAATGAAAGAGCAGCCGGATCATATGCCGAATCTTGATCTGCTGATCGCAAATTTTGACCGTGCTTTATCACATCCGGATAAGAAAGATCTGGATAAACTCAGAGAGCTGGTTAGAGGATAGAAATAGTAAGAGGAAAGAAGAAGTCTTCAGTACGAGGGCTTCTTTTTTTATATGTTAGGAAAGTTCTTTCCTAACATATAAAAAACGCTCCGCTCAGGATGCGCACTGCGGCGTACAAGGTAGGTGTCGCAAGCGACCGCCGCAGGCGCAAGAATGTGCCGAGGCACATTCTTTGTTCTGAAGAAAAAGTAACAGAGGAGATTTCAAAAATAAGAATAAAAGTGTTGAAAGCGTGAATAATAGAAGAAATATATTTAAAAGACGTGAAAAAATTACAAATATAGGCTCATAAAACGTGAAAAATAAATTGACATAGGCTCATAAAACGTGATAGTCTTGAAAAAAGGAGGGGATTCTATGTATTTAAAAAGAAAGATAGATGAGTATCTGTTAGAGTGGAAAGAAAAAGAAGAAAGACTTCCGTTAATTATAAAAGGGGCAAGGCAGATTGGAAAAACGGAATCTATTAATCACTTTGCAAATCAAAAATATGGCAATATTGTAAGTATTAATTTTGTATTGGAACCGAAATATAAAACAATAC
>SKEC01001310.1_pt1 | contig 19611 bp, 14 predicted proteins | sample 4826641 | NCBI WGS metagenome assembly SKEC01 (sample SAMN11008819, study PRJNA524170) | human gut metagenome | biome: Human fecal sample; material: Feces; isolation source: fecal sample from pouch patient p18, p21 | host: Homo sapiens | place: Israel: Tel-Aviv | collected 2015-12-22
CCAAAGAGCCGCTGTCTGAGCCTCGAAGAGGCGAGTTTAGGCGAAGGGCGGCTAACAGGCGAGCGAACCGAACAGGAAACGCAGCGTGTCAGGAGATTGTTTTCGAATCATCATGGCGTTATATTTTACGTATAAGTTTTCTTAATACCCATCTTCTTGCCCTTCGGACAAGAAGCATCCCTCGCTCTAAAGAGCTCGGTCAATTTTTATTTGGAGAGTTTACTCTCGCGATAGATGATATCATCTCTTCCTGGTCCGTTAGATACCATGGTGATCGGGAATCCGATGTGTTCTTCTACGAACTCGATGTATTTCTTGCAGTTCTCCGGCAGATCTTCGTATTTGCGGATTCCGCGGATATCGCTCTTCCAGCCTGGCAGTTTCTCCAGAACCGGTTTTGCTTTTTCCAGCTGTGCGGTAGTCGGGAAATCGGTGGTAACTTCTCCGTCGATCTCATAACCTGTGCAAACCGGAATCTCATCCAGGTATCCCAGAACATCCAGAACGGTAAATGCTACATCCGTAGCTCCCTGCATACGGCATCCATATTTGGAAGCCACACAGTCAAACCATCCCATACGGCGAGGACGACCTGTGGTTGCTCCGAACTCTCCGCCGTCTCCACCGCGTTTTCTCAGCTCATCTGCTTCTTCTCCAAAGATCTCACTTACGAACGCACCTGCTCCTACTGCACTTGAGTAAGCTTTGCATACCGTCACGATCTTGGTGATCTCATACGGCGGCAGTCCTGCACCGATTGCACCATAAGCTGCCAGTGTGGAAGAGGAGGTAACCATCGGGTAGATTCCGTGATCCGGATCTTTCAGTGTTCCCAGCTGTCCTTCCAAAAGAACTGTTTTTCCTTCTTTCAGTGCATTCCACAGATACAGGGAAGTATTGCATACAAATGGTTTTACCATTTCGCGATATTCCTTCAGTGTTTCCAGAATCTCTTCCGGAACCAGCAGTGGTTTGTGATAGAGATGCTCTAACATGACGTTTTTCTTTTCACATACGTCTTTTAATTTTCCAAGCAGTCTTTCTTCATCAAAAAGCTCATTTACCTGGAAACCGATTTTTGCGTATTTATCTGAATAAAATGGTGCGATACCTGATTTGGTAGATCCGAATGATTTTCCTGCCAGACGTTCTTCCTCATATTTATCAAATAAAATATGATATGGCATTACGATCTGTGCACGATCAGAGATCAGAAGTTTCGGCATCGGAACACCACGTTCTACGATGCTGTTTAATTCATTTATCAAAACAGGTATATCCAGAGCAACACCATTTCCAATGATGCTTGTCGTATGGCTGTAAAATACACCTGACGGAAGTGTATGCAGTGCAAATTTTCCGTAATTGTTTACGATCGTATGACCTGCATTTGCTCCTCCCTGAAATCTTACGATGATGTCTGCTTTTTCAGCCAGCATATCGGTAATCTTACCTTTACCTTCATCGCCCCAGTTTGCTCCTACAATAGCCTGTACCATATGTGTCTCCTCCTGTGAATAGCTGTCATACTGCATTTTGCAGTATTTCTCCTATTATATGAGAACCAAAATTCTCTTTTTTATTTTTGAATAGTTACAATAACAATCCTTGTCCAGTATACTACAGTTTCCATCGTTCAGTCAACACAGAAACCAACTGTTTTCCGGCATTTTTACAGAAAGAGAAGTACAGAACCTGAAATTACCACGAAACGATTCTGTACTCCATTGCCAGCCTTATAAGTACGGCTGCATATAATTATAAAGGTTCATGTACGTCAGACTGTCGTAGTGCAGTCCGTCTGCGGTATTAAATCCCATCGACTGCAGATACTGATATGTATTGACAAAATTGTTTGGAAATGCCGCCTGCATTTTCTGATTAAACACCGTAATATTGGCCGGTTTTGCATAACCTTTGTAAAGTTTTCTGTTGACTGGATTTACGGACATGATCACAAATTTTGTATTCGGATACACTCTGATCAGCCACTGATAAGAGGCTATGTACTGATCAATATTTCCAAGATCATTGATACCATGATTCAAAATCACAGTCGCTGCCGGATTCTCATTGAGCATTTTCACCAGCTTCGGAAGTGCTTTTGTGCTGTACCAGGAATAACCACTGCCGACTTCCGCCAGATAGTACTCTGTCAGGTTTTCTTCTGTGCGGATCTGAAGAAGTTTATCGTAAGATACACAGCCCATTGCATTACTTAAACCTACCGTTCTGGAGTCCCCGACAAAGATATGCAGTTTGTCAACAGTCGTGGCAGTATTGTCCGCATCGCCTCCTGTGGTGTTGCTCTCGTCCGTCACTTCGGAGGTATCCGGTTCGGTCGCGATCTTGATGGCCGCACCGGTGATTTTATCCAGCTGATACTCTCCTACCGTCTTTCCTTTCTGAAGGACACCTTTGTTATTAAAATAGTAAAGGGTATTTTTGATCGTATGCCATCCGGTCACTCTTGCACCTGTCTTTTTTGCCAGAAAATACCGTTTCCCGGAGATCGTTTTCCATCCGGTGCAGAGTGCCCCTTTGTTCTTGCCGCTCTTGCGAAGATAGTACCAGGAATTTTTATATTTCTTCCAGCCGGTCTGCATATAACCGTTTTTATCAAAATAGTAAATCTTATTGTTGATCTTTTTCCATTTGTTCTTCGGGCACTTGCCGTTTGCATAAATATACTTCCAGCCGCTCCAGTATTTTACAAACCATCCGGTCTGTGCTTCTTTTACTTTCGGAATCAGTGCATAGCCTGTCTCAGCATGAACCTGTTGCCCAGAAAAGCCCCCCAGCATGCATATGCATAAAAATGTTACAACAATCTGCAGGTATTTTCTTTTTCTTTGCTTGCTCATATTTTCCTCCTTACATCTGTTGACGTAACCTTGTTTACTTTAACATATATTACATTTTTTTACAAGTCTGTTACGATTTTTTCTGTATTTTTGAATTTGAAGCCATACTTTGAAACACTCCAGGTTCACAAAAACACTATGCAAGAATTTTGAAATTTTTTTTGACAACAAAAAAGCAGGTATCTTCTTTTTGGAAGGTTACCTGCTCACGTGCGTTCGACTTGAATTTTCTGTTATTTTAATCCTTTTTCTGGATCAGATAATATGGCAATGCCACAAACAGAATACCGCCCAGCATATTGCCGGCTGTGACGATCAGAAGATTGTAAAGCACTCCCCCGATCGTGATAGCTGTACCCGGATCTAACAGACCAATCGTAAAAAAGGTCATATTGGCAACGCTGTGCTCATATCCGCTGGTAACAAAGGTCATCACACCCAAGATCGCCATCATGATCTTGCCAGTCTCTGTTTTCATTTTGATGCTGCACCACACCGCAAGACATACACAGATATTACAGAAGATCGCTTTTGCAAAAAGCTCCATCGGAGCTGCGGAGACTTTCGCCACTGCCGCATTTCTCAAGAACGTTCCAACTTCCTGTCCGTTCATCAGTCCGGTCATCATAAAGATTCCGGCTGTCACAACAGAACCGAGCAGATTTCCCAGATAGCAGACGATCCACACTTTGATCGTTTTCCCCCAGGAAACTTCTCCTTTTATAGATGCTGCACTCATTGTAAAATTGTTTCCGGTAAACAGTTCCGCACCTGCCATAAACACAAAATTTAATCCTACTGCAAAAACAAGTCCGTTCAGCAATTTCGTTGCCGGACTTCCCGCTGCATTGAAATATCCTCCCACAACGCCCATCAGCACGCAGCCCAGTCCGACAAACATTCCTGCCAGGAAAGCAGCTGCCACATATCCAAGCGGATTCTTTTCCAGAAATTCCACTTTTTTCTTTGCAGCACCACAAACTGCCTGATACTCTTCTCGAAACATATACGCACCTCGCTTTTTCTTCTTATATTTACATTGAAAAGATGCCAGAGTCAAAAGGCTGGTATACCCATTGAACCCTGGCATCTGCTTGCTGGGAATCTTTCATCCCTGTCTTATGAAAAAATGCATATGACCTTTGCGATCATTTTGTTTTGATCAGAACAGTCCGGAAATCTTTCCTGTCTCATCTACGTCGATTCTCTCAGCCGCCGGAACTTTCGGCAGTCCAGGCATAGTCATGATATCACCGGTCAGTGCTACGATGAATCCTGCACCTGCGGAGATCTTCAGGTTACGAACAGTAATCTCAAAATCTTTCGGAGCACCCAGTTTTGTCTGGTCATCCGTTAAGCTGTACTGTGTTTTTGCCATACAGATCGGGCAGTTGCCAAATCCCATATCTTCGAGCTGTTTTGCCTGTTTCTTTGCATTTGCTGTCAGGACAACTCTGCTTCCGCCGTAGATCTTCTGAACGATCTCATTCAGTTTATCTTCGATAGAACCTTCCAGTTCGTATGCATAAGTAAAGTCGTTTGGCTGATCACACAGACGGATCACTTCTTCTGCCAGAGCGATTCCGCCTTCGCCGCCTTTTGCCCATACTTCAGAGAGAACAACATTTACGCCCAGTTCTTTACATTTCTCTTCAACCAGTTTCAGTTCTGCTTCTGTATCGGTCGGGAATGCATTGATTGCAACAACGCAAGGCAGTTTGTATACGTTTGTGATATTGCTTACATGTTTCAGCAGGTTTGGCATACCTTTTTCCAGAGCTTCCAGATTTTCGTTGTTCAGGTCTGCTTTTGCAACGCCGCCGTTGTATTTCAGTGCACGAACGGTTGCTACGATAACAACTGCGTTTGGTTTCAGACCTGCCATACGGCACTTGATATCCAGGAATTTCTCAGCACCTAAGTCAGCACCGAATCCGGCTTCTGTGATGGTGTAATCAGCCAGTTTCAGACACATCTTGGTTGCTGTTACGGAGTTACATCCATGAGCAATGTTTGCGAACGGACCGCCGTGTACGATTGCCGGTGTTTTCTCCAGTGTCTGTACCAGGTTTGGTTTCAGTGCATCTTTCAGAAGAGCTGCCATAGCTCCCTGTGCATTCAGGTCACCTGCGGTAACCGGTTTCTGCTCTGCGATCTTTCCGTATGTATAGCCGATGATGATTTTGGACAGTCTTTCTTTCAGGTCTGTGATGTCACGTGCCAGACACAGAACTGCCATGATCTCAGAAGCAACGGTGATGTCATAACCATCTTCTCTTGGCATTCCGTTTGTCTTTCCGCCAAGGCCGTCTACTACGTTTCTCAGCTGACGGTCGTTCATATCCACACATCTCTTCCATGTGATCTTTCTCGGGTCAATGTTCAGTGCGTTGCCCTGGAAAATGTGGTTGTCGATCATGGCTGCCAGCAGGTTGTTTGCTGCACCGATCGCATGGAAGTCACCTGTGAAGTGAAGGTTGATATCTTCCATCGGAACTACCTGAGCATATCCGCCGCCGGCTGCTCCGCCTTTTACACCGAATACAGGTCCAAGTGACGGCTCACGAAGAGCTACCATAACTTTTTTACCAAGTCTTGACATTCCGTCTGCCAGACCTACAGATGTGGTTGTCTTTCCTTCTCCTGCCGGAGTCGGGTTGATTGCGGTAACCAGGATCAGCTTGCCGTCTTCGCCTTCTTTTTCTCTTAACAGATTGTAGTCAATTTTTGCTTTATAATTGCCGTACTGCTCCAGATATTTACGGTCAATACCTGCTTTGTCTGCAATTTCTGTGATTGGAGCCATCGTTGTCTCCTGTGCAATTTCAATGTCTGATTTGAATCCCATGATGTTCATTACTCCTTTCTTTATTAACCGCTTTTTGCGGTAATTAGCTGTTTTTGGGTAAAAAAATGCCGCACAAAAATAAAGGATAAAATATCCTGGTTCTTTGTGCAGTAGCGGAAGCGAGACCGTAACGCGGTATAACCTTCGTTCGTCGGAAGCCTCCCCCTCCAACGACACTTTACGTACGATATCTACTCTACTTATATGTAAAGCTTCTGAAAACTCTAAAAAAATCCAAAGCTTTTTTGTATATATTTACTATATCTCAACTGTCTGAAATTGTCAAGCAGATGAATAGAAAAAATTGTCTCTTTTCTGTAAAGAATGCGGCCAGTGAGACTCGAACTCACACGGTTGCCCACTGGCACCTAAAACCAGCGCGTCTGCCAATTCCGCCATGACCGCATGCTGTTTTATTATACAAAAGCAGGCACACCCTGTCAAGTGTGCCCGCCCGAAAAATCTGAAAACTTACGCTTATTTTTTGATTTTAACGCTCTTTACTGCTGAAAACTGACCAAGTGCTTTTTTGCCGTTTACTTTTTTGTAAGCTTTGATTTTATAGTAGTATGTTTTTCCTTTTTTCAGATTTTTGTTGGTAAAGGTAACCTTCTTTCCTTTGTTGATGGTTTTTACTGCTGCGTATTTTCCGTTTTTCTTTGTTGCACGGTATACAACATAACCGTCTGCATTTTTAACCTTTTTCCATTTCAGGACTGCTTTTCTGCCTTTTGTGTTCTTGACAGAGTTCAGTTTTACTTTTGCTTTGTAAGCAGTCTGTGTCTGGTTGTTCTTATCATTGTTGATATCTGTTTTTGTTTCCGGTGTCTTTGTCTCGGTTTCTTTCTGTACTTTTACCAGATCTTTGATCGCATTCTGCAGATGAGCGATCGCTTCGTTTACTGTTGCCTGTGTATGCGGTGTTTTCAGCTCATCTTCTGCTTCTGCCAGCTCTGTCTCAAAAGATGCCCAGCTAGAAGCGGTGTAGTCTGCTTTTACCAGTTTCTTTGCTTCGTCTACCACTTTCTGCAGTTCTGTGGTATCTACTTTCTCATCACCTTTATTGTCAGATACGATGTTCTCAGATGTTGCCTGTACTTCAAAGGTATAATCCTGATATCCCAGTGCATATACGGTTACTTTCCAGTATCCGGTTCCGTCGGTTCCTTCCGGCAGCTGGCAGCGAAGGGATTTCGTCAGTCCAAGCTGAACACCCATGGATTTGTGCATCCAGTTGTCTGCTGCAAATTTTGTTCCGTAGGTTGCCAGTTTGTTTGTGTAAGTGCTGTCATTTCCATAGTAGTCCCAGCGAACTGTCTGCATATTTGCACCCAGATCACCATAAGCATCTCCTGTCAGGTCAACACGGATAAATGCACCGTAAGTCTCAGCATCATCTGCGGAACGTACCGTCTTTACAATCTTTGTCTCATCGACTGTTTTCTGTGCTTCATTTTTGATACCGGAATTGCTTCCTGTCTTTCTTGCCGCAAAAGAATAGGTTCCGTCTGCATTTTTTGTTGCAACTTTCAGACCATTGGTATCTGCAGTTACTTCTGCTGTCTTTGTATACGCTTTCAGTGCTTTCTCCGTATATCCGCCTTCGATTGCAGATGCATCTTCTGTTACGCTGTATTTCTTGCAGAAATCTGCATAATCTTCTGTTTTGACTGCAACCGGTACATATTTGATTCCTTTTACTTCATAATCCTCCATGGTTGCCGTTTTTGTCTCACCGTTTTCGGTGTAGGTGATCGTACCTTTATCAAACTGGATCTTGCTTCCGTCTGTCAGGACTGCATAGACAACTTTTTTCGTAGTATCCTGTCCATTTTCATCCTTTGCCGACACTTCTTCGGATGTCCAGTAAGAGATTTCATATGCTTTTCCATCGGTATCACGGATCACAGCATCACACTGGAAACTTCCGCGGTGCAGTCCGTGGTTTTTCGTTGCACGCGTTACAACGTCAAATGCACCTTTATCATATTCTCCTCTGGCATCCGCTTCTTCGGAGGAAGATTTCAGTGTACTTCCGCTTGCCAGATAAACATTTTCATTCTGCCAGTACTCTGCCCAGTCCAGACTTGCATAAACGTATTTGTAATCTGAATCTGCTGCATTGACCGGTGCTGCTGTCGGGCAGATACCGAGCATCATTGCTGCTGCGACTGCGATTGCCAGTGACTTTTTCATGTTGATGGTTCTTTTTTTCATGAGTATTCCTCCTCGAATAATAATTAGTTTGTTTTATTAAAAATTAGCATTTGCTAACCAATAACCTTAAAAATAGTTCCGCCCGGCATAAAAGAAGGCTACTCCCTTTTGCCTATGCCAGATGGAACAGGTAAAGCACGCCAAGCAGCAGCAATGCTCTGAAAACCGTAAACCACACTTCATTGCCGCGAAGTTTCGGCACTCTCGTATGGATATTTCCTTTCGGGCAGATGTCCACGCACTTCTGACACTGGAAACATTCTCCCGGTGTCTCGATCGAACCGCTCTTTGGAAGTCCCAGTTCTGCCGGACAGTTTTTCGTACATGCCCTGCATCCTTTGATGCAGTTTTCACGCTCTCTTGCCAGTGTCAGGAACGGCAGTGCCGGAAGCAGGGAAAAGACGGCACCCATCGGACAGAAAAAACGGCAGAAAAAGCGTTCCTGCACACACATGCCGATCATCAGAATGGTCAGCAGTACAATTCCGATGGCATATCCGCCAAGTTTGAAGTTTCCGGCACGGATCATGGAAAAAACTTCCCACGGACTGGTGCCCTTTGTTTTTGCATAAACGCCTGCATAACATAACAGGCTGATCATAGCCAGCACGATGTATTTCAGCAAATATAAATACTTTGTGATTTTCTCTGAAATACGGTACGGTTTTTTCCTGATTTTTTTACAGATCCACAGATAAATACCATGCAGTGCATCTCCGAAACTTCCGAATGCACAGGCAAATCCGCAGAAAAACCGACCGAACAGAATGGTATAAAGGCAGAGGACGCACAGAGCTGTGACAAAACTTGTCATGCCGATCGCATCTCCTTTGCCAATCTGCGTAAACAGATATTTTACACCGGAAAATGCAGCTGTAAAAGCGGATGGTACCAGCAGAAAGAAGATCAGCTGTATGATAGCTCTTACATAGCGATGTACTTGTTTTTGCTTTTTTCTGTCAAGTTTCTTGTTCATTTCTTATTCCGCCTTTTCAAGTGCCTGTGTAACTGCTTCCCGGATTCCGGTTGAACTGAAGGTCGCTCCGCTGATAGTATCCACGTCCGCCGACTGTGCATCTACGATATCCTCGATGATATCCTTTGCCATTTCAAGGTATGCACTGTCCTCTTTTTGTGCTTCTTTGACTTCAATACACGTGATCTCTCCGCTCTCGATCGTCACTTCCACAACGACCTTGCCGCCAAATCCCTGACCTTCCCCTTCGTAAGTGCCGTCCTTCCAGCCTCCGTCTGTATTCTTGGCATCTGCACCTTTTAAAGGCTCTGCCGCTGTATTTTCTGTTTTCTTTGCCTGCTGTTCCTTTAAAGCTGAAACGGTCATCTTGCTGCCCTCCAGCTCTGCGGTCAGCCTGGCGATCTCATCTCGCTGCTCCCGAATTGCAAGCACGGTATTGTAACCGCCAATCAGAAACAGTAGCAGCACAAGGCTGCACATTTTTATCCAGAATTTTTTCATCAGAATCTTCCTTACTTTTTACTCACTTTGTTGCACGATCTTTGCACTCTCAAGTGCCTGTCTGCAGGCTTCTAAAAGGGCACTGGATGAACAGGTCGCACCGGATACCACATCGATCTCGTCCAGGCTGTTCTTTGCCAGAACCTGTGCTACCACTCCCTGTGCTTTTCTTGTGCCTTCTGCCGCCCTCTTTATATAAAGAGCATCTGCAGCCACATAACCTGCTCCGCTTCCGGCAACGTTTGTGATCGCTGTGATCTTGTCATCTTTGATCGTGACGGTCGCAGTCAGTGTATAATCGTCAAACGCTCCTCCGCCAGAGGAAGTGCAGGTTGCCGAAGCGGTATAATCTCCGTCGGCATACACTCTTTCTTTTTCACTCTCCGATGAAGATTCACTTTCTGAGGGTTTCTCGGTTTCTGCTGGCTTCTGCGTCTCGGTTTCTGCCGGCTTTTCGGTTTCTTTCCCGTTAGTTGCCTCTTTTGCATGATTCAGGGCATCTTTGATCGCTTCCAGGATTCCCTTCGAGCTGTAAGTTGCTCCCGACACGGTATCTATTTTCCTGGTACTCTGTTTTTTTACAATCTGGTCTGCCACTGCTTTTGCCTTTTTGACAAATTCTTCCCCGTCTCCGTCTGTCTCTGTCACCAGGATTGAGGTGACTGTCTTATTCTGGATGACCACTGCAACGGTGATATCTCCCATATATCCTTCCCCGGTTCCATAGTAGATACCATCTTTATATGGAAACTTTCCAGTCACCTGTGGAGTGACAGTTCCAGATGTATCGTTATTCTTTTTCTCGGTTTCTTTCTTATTGTCCCCGGTTGTCTTTGTCGTTTTTGCCTGATCTACAGCATTTCGGATCGCCTCGATCAGACCGGCCGAACTGTAAGTTGCCCCGGACACGCCGTCTACGTTGGTGCTCTGTTTTTCGATCACCGTGCTGATCAGTGCGGATGCCTTCTGCATATAGCTGCTTCCGTCCTGATGTTCCACGATCTCAATACTTTTGATCTTGTTATCTTTGATCACAACTTTTACTTTCACCGTTCCGCCAAATCCGGTTCCGGTGCCATAGTAAGTGCCGTCTTTGCAGGTCTGATCTTTGTCTTCCGCCACCTGCGTGATCTTTCCACTTCCGGCTGCTGCCGATGCCCCGCCTGTGCCGCCCGCTGCCGGTGAAGTACTGGTATCCTTCTCTCCGGTCAATGCATTTTTCACGGCACTTATAATGCCTCTAGAACTATAGGTCGCACCGGATACCACATCCACATCCGTCTTCTGCCCGGAAAGGATCTTATCGATCACGCCCTTCGCTCTTCCAAAGAAAGCCGCATCTTCTCCTTCGGCACTCACGACATTGATTTCTGTGATCGTCTTGTCTTTTATTATGACCGAAACTTTAATCGTTCCGCCAAATCCCTGACCTTCCCCGGTATAAGTTCCATCTTCCAGATCAAAGTTTCCTTTTGCCGCTTTCTTTTTGCTTTCTGTTTTTGCGGCTTTCTTTGTTTTTTTCTTTATTTTGGACGTTTGCTGTCCTTTTTCTTCTGTGCTTTGTGTTGTTTCTTCCTGGAGTGTGATTTCTTCTGCTTTGGCTTCGTAAGTGGCCGGCGTATATCCCGCTAATGTTTTTCCCATGCATCCGGCCAGTACAATAACCGCCAGCATCGGTGCAAACGCTGATAATTTTTTCCAGTTCATCTTACCGCTCCTCCAGTCTTATGATTCTTGTCTTTTATCTCAGTCGAGAAGACTCCCACTTCTGCAAGTGAGTAATAACACTCCAAGTCTTTCTCAGTGGGAGTATAATCTCCGACTGAGATAAACGCTCCGCGAGGATGTGCAGTGATTCTGAAAAGAATATGTCAGCTTTCGCTGACCAGAATCACGCACCAAGTCTCACGTGCGTTCGACTTGAATGCTTTGTTATGATTTCTGTCTTTTTTACCGCATCATCCGGTGTAAACTGATCCGCAATGTTCTCTGTCACCGATACGGTTCCGTCTTTTTCTACCAGAATCGCGTCAAATTCTTCGCTGTGTGCCCGCCAGTATGCCACTGCTTTTTCTTTTCCCATCACAAAAAGTGACGTAGACAGACCATCTGCCAGCGTTCCGTCCGCACTGACGATCGTCACAGATGTCAGTCCACTGTCTGCCGGATATCCTGTTTTCGGATCCAGTATATGCTGATAGGTCTTGCCGTCCTGTTCAAAATAGCGTTCATAACCGCCGGACGTGATCACCGCACGATCCTGTGTCTCAAGGACACCAAGATAATTTTCCGTATCTTCTGGATTCTGAACGGCAACTCTCCATTTGCTTCCATCTGTTTTGATTCCAAGTACCTGTACGTTTCCGCCAAGGCTTACCATTCCGCTTGTGATGCCATGTTCACGGAAAATATCCATGATCCTTCCGGAAGTATAGCCCTTTGCGATTCCTCCGAAATCAATCTCCATTCCATCCTGTTCAAAGCTGACGGTCTGATCTTTCTCATTAAAATCAATTTTTGAAGAATCCGCCAGAGGCAGTAGTTTCTGCAGTGTTTCCTTATCCGGAACTTTATAATTGCCGTCTGTAAAGCCCCATTCCTGCATCAGTGGGTAAATACCGATCTCAAAACAGCCATCCGTACTTTTCCAGATCTCAAGTGCACGCTCAAGAAGATAAGAAGTATCTTCCGAAATGCTTCCTCCTCCATTCTGATTCAGCTTATAGATCTCACTGTCCGTCTCTCCTGTCGAAAGCAGTGCATCCAGTCGCTCAATCTCTGCAATTGCATCCGAAACTGCACTTTCTGCATCTGCCCCATATGCAGTCACAGACATGTAAGTGTCCATCGCAAAAATATCCTGGCTCGCTGATTCTTCTGTGCCCGCTGTCTGCTCTGTTTTCTGCTGCTGTCCGCATCCTGCAGCCATTATACCGATCAGGATCACCATCAAAATTGCTGTGATCTTTTTTTTCATAAAATTTACCTGCCCTTTCTTTATTCGTTCAAGCAAATTAATGTTAGCTATTTCTAACTGTATCATCCTAGCATTGCTGCTTTTTTGTGTCAATATTTTTCTTCTTATCAATCAATTTTTCTCATCAAGTTACGGCGGAGGTTTTGTAAAGGTACAAAGGAAGGTTATAGAAACTGTGTTATGAATACAGAACGCCACTATCTTCCATAAATACTTTTGCTTTGCACATTTTCAAATGCTCCAGGCCTGCCCGGGGTCGCTTAAGCGGAATGTCACAAATTAATAATAAACCAAAAAAGGCAGAGGCATAGTGGCATAAGAATATGTCATGTGCTCTGTCTTTTATGTTTGGCATGCAAAAATTTTTCGCTTAAGTAACCCCTGGCTGGCCAGGAGCTTTTGGCAATGTGCAAAACCCTCCGCCTTTATTTTATCGTGATTGTCTGTGCCGTATCATAATATCCATCCTGATAAACACAGTAGATCTGATAGGTTCCTTTTTCCACTGTTGTAAGCGGGATCGGAATGCTCTCTGTACGCAGAAGATAGTCTTCTTCTCTGAGCTTCAGGAATGACTGATCATAAACGTAGGATTTGTTCTCTCCTTTGAAAATAATCTGGGATACCTGACGGTTCCGCATCTCTGCAAACAGAATGCCTGCCGTCAGTTTAAAATTCAGTCCTTCGTTCAGCTGCTGTGTCGGTTCCGCGATCCTGGCAGTGGTTTCCATCAGCGGACGAAGTGTTCCTTTGATATAATTCTCCGGTTGCTGCATCGCTTCTGACATTGTCTCATAATTTGCTTTCAGTTCAATTGCACGGTAATAATTCTTGTTGATGTAATACTGATTGAGGATTTCACCGCTCTCATAATCAAACTCATAAGTCATACCTGTTTTGGCAGTGCCGCTTTTTACCGTTCCGCACATTCCAAAGATATGACCGCTGTCTGCATCGTAAGTGGTATTCGATGTAACGTTCGCCTTCACAACCGGTAGTTTTTTCAGAAGTGAAACCGTCTTTTCTTTTTCATTCACTGCATAAACTGTTACAAATGATCCTTTTTCATGATCATAATAATCTGCTTCCGGGTTACGATGGTTGTCAAACATCGTGATCTCTACCGTATCCGGATTGCCGTCCAGATCCGTATCAATCTGATAAACGGTATGCTGTCTGTAATGCCACAGAAAATCTGAATCCGGTGTAAGCACATATTTCTCGTATTTCGTTCCTTTAAAGACTTCCGGATTTGCCAGAATCCAGACGATTTCATGTGTGGTCCAGTTTAACTTCACACCGGAATTCAAGTTTCGCGGACTGATCAGAATGGTATCATCCTCCGCCTGATAAGAAACGGTATTCAAATGTGCCCAGTCAATGTTATCTCTGGTATAATCATTTCCGAAAAGCTCCGTCATCTCCAGACTGTTGACGATCTCTCCGCTCTTTCGGTCAAGCTCAATGATCTTGTCATCCACATGATCCTGCAGGGTGCTGGTCAGAATCAGAAGATTTCCATCCGGCTCTTTTTCAATGATTTCATGGTGCGTTCCGTGTGGAACAAGGTACATCTGTACAGCCCGTCCGAGATAATCCATTTCATACAAAACAGCAGGGAATGATTTTGTCACAGAAGAAACGTATCCGTAATTGTCCTGCATGATATAATTTCCATTCGAAAGCTGGAACACACCGTAAGTGGATGTTCTGTGGTTCAGATACCAGCGGATATCTCCGTTTACATCATAAGCGAACGGATAATACACGCCCTGACCGGAAATAATCGTAAGACCATAGGCAGATTCTCCGGAACTTTTTTCAACTGATACCATGTCATCCATCTCTTCCGGCAGTCCGTCAGTCTGAACTTTCAGTTCCATCTCTTTAATCGTCTGATCGTTGTCATCTAAAAGTTCCAGTTTTACCGAATTCTCCGTTTTCGGGTAAAGACCGATGATCGGTACCCGATGTCCTTTTGCTTTCACAGTCACACCGGTGATATCTGCTTCTTTTGTCTTTCCTTTTACAGTAACCCGGACACGGTATTCCTCATCTGTCTGAAATACTGCAACACCGGTCAGCGGTGAGATCTGGTAAGGATCCATAATCACTTCCGGCTCTTCAAAGGTATATGCACCGGACTGGACTTCCGCCTCGATCTGCTGGTCGATCTGCCAGGAGGTATCAACCATACTGGATTCTTTTGTGATCGTCGTGTCAATTTTGTCTGCATAGGAATCCTCCATCTGGAAAGAGGTTTCTTCATTCAGATTTTCTTTTACCTTTACTTCCTGTCCGTAATATCCATAAACATCACCTGTTAATGGAATCTGCTTATCCAGCATACGATACAGCGTATTGCGGATTCCGATCCGTTTCCAGTATCCAAGACCTGCTGCCACAACAACCAGAACAGTCAGTCCAAGAAACATCCATTTCTTTTTCGCTTTCATACTTTTAAATTCCCTTTCTTAAGAAAATATTAAGTTATCACACTGGCACTTATGATAAAAAACAAATGTGAGAAAAATTTGATACTGTAACTCTTTTTTTGCAGATACAGTATCACTTTTTGCCCGCTTTCTCGCTCCGCACCAATGCCTCTGGCATTTCCTCGTTACTGCAACAAAAAAAAGATGCATTTCCATGCATCTTTCTCATGAGACATCGGGGATTCGAACCCCGGACAACTTGATTAAAAGTCAAGTGCTCTACCAACTGAGCTAATATCCCATATTTTGTTCTGAACTATACGAGCGAAAGCATCGGCACTTTTTGTCCAGCCGGCTTACGCTAGCTGGGCTAGCTGGATTCGAACCAGCGAATGCAGCAGTCAAAGTGCTGTGCCTTACCGCTTGGCGATAGCCCAAAAAGGTGGATAAAGGGATTCGAACCCTTGGCCTCCAGAGCCACAATCTGGCGCGCTAACCAGCTGCGCTATACCCACCATAAAACGAGCCTGGAGGGATTCGAACCCCCGACCCACGGCTTAGAAGGCCGTTGCTCTATCCAACTGAGCTACAGACTCAAAGAGCGGGTGATGGGAATCGAACCCACGTATCCAGCTTGGAAGGCTGGTGTTCTACCATTGAACTACACCCGCATATAAACTTGATGAAATTTAAAATTTCAGTCGGGGTGACAGGATTCGAACCTGCGACCTCCTGGTCCCAAACCAGGCGCTCTAGCCAAGCTGAGCCACACCCCGTTATTTGCTTATATGCATTTCTCTTTTTTGTTTGACACGAGATATATTTTACAACTTTTATTTCTGTCTGTCAAGTACTTTTTTTACTTTTTTCAACATTTTTTTGTTGTCATTTTATTTTCCCGCTTTGTTTCCGGCTCATTGCCTTCAACGTGTTGTATCATACCATCGTTTTTCTCTTCTGTCAACACCTTTTTTCAAAAAAGTTTAAACAATTCCAAAAATTCCAAACAATTTTGATCTTCACCGTTTTTGCTGCGATCTTTTCACATCTGTTATCAAACGCTGCTTTTCTTCTATTTCAAGAATGCCTCCGGCACTGTTGCTGTGCGGTGTACGTCATCTATCATATGACATATTCTTCTGTGCACCTCTGCAATCTGCCGGAGGCTATATCAAGTTTTATCAGAGATAACAGATTTCATAGCGGGCTTCTCCCGCCTCATCTATGGTCATGATCATGTAACTTGGCCTGCGTCCTTCCTGTCTCGGATAAGACAGACTGCCCGGGTTTAAGATCGTGATCCCGTCTTCCGTATCCAAATACGGTTTGTGTGTATGCCCGAACATCACAATGTCTTTGCCCCTGCTTCTTGCCTGGCGGCGAAGCTCCTCGGTATTGAGGGAAACATAATAATAATGACCATGTGTGATCAGCACTTTATATTTGCCGAGTTCAAACTCGAGTTCTCTTGGGAGCATGGAAAAAAAGTCATTGTTTCCACTGACCATATAGGCTGCACACGGAACCAGACGGCGTATGTAATCTTCCTGTCCTTCCACATCTCCGAGATGGATCAGGGCATCGATCGGTTTTGTCATTTCGATCACCCGCTCCAGATTTTCCAGTCTTCCATGCGTATCACTGACGATCAGTATCTTCATATGCTCCCTCCTCGCAATATTTTCTCAGCTGTTCTTTGATCGCACGCAGTGCCTTGCCTCTGTGGCTTAATTCATTTTTCACATCCGGCTCCAGCTGTGCCGTTGTACATCCATACTGTGGCAGATAAAAGATCGGATCATATCCAAAGCCATTCTCACCCTGTTCTTCGTATCCGATGATTCCTTCGATCGTGCCTTCACTGTGCAGCACTTCTCCATTTGGAAGAACCGCTGCAATCGCACAGACAAAACGTGCGGTACGTTTCTCATCCGGCACCCCTTCCAGACGGCTGATCAGATTTGCATTTTTGATATGATAGGAAGTATCTTCTCCCATATAGCGTGCAGAATAAATGCCCGGTTCCTTGTTCAGGTAGTCAATCTCCAGTCCAGAATCATCTGCAAGCACGATATCATGGCATTTTTCAAAGACTGCACTTGCCTTGATCTGTGCATTCTCTGCAAAACTCGTTCCATCTTCTACAATGTCTGCCTCTATACCGGCTTCTTTCATCGAGACAACCGGCATCCCAAGATCTCCCAGGATCATTTTGATCTCTTTCATTTTCCCGGCATTTCCGGTTGCAAAAACAATTCTTTTCTTCATGATTTTCTCCCTTCTGCTTTTGTTCATCCTATATTCGTTATCATAGCACATCAGCGATTATCTGTATAGGCTTTCAGGCAGATATTTCCGCCATACTCTTCTTCGATCCGGCTCCACCTGTAACCGTCCACGCTGACGTAGCCGCACCCGTCTTCCAGATTTACATTTGCAGTCTGGTCATCGGCCCGATATTCCATCGCCACTGGATAATCACTGCCCGGTGTGTTTATTTTGACCATAACAGCAAAACGTTCTCCTTCTGCTATGGAAATTTCTTTTTTCAGATCAATCGTATAAAATCCTTTTCGTTCCAGATGACCTTTCTGGATCTTCTTTGGCAAAACAAGTGACATCTCGTTTTTAAAATCTGCCGCCACATAGATTTCGTAATCCGACTCCGACCCGGTTGCATAAAACCCGACTGCACGCAGCGTCTGTGTACTATCTGCCGTATAAACGTTTGCAAACCAGCAGCTTTCTTTTTTATAGCCCATATTTCCGACCCAGCCACACAGATCGGTCTGATAAAGATGGTCATAGTTATCTGTCCCGTCAATCCTTGTGTATGCCACACAGTTTCTGCCAATCTGTGTATCATCATAGGCAACATAAAATCTTCCGCCGTCGCCAAAGCTTTCGCCCCAGCTGTTCTGACACAGAAACGCACCGTTTTTCGATGGAGTCTTCGTAAAATTCTCCGCCGGATAATCATCATCCCATCCAATGATCAGAATGTCATGGTTCACTTCATCCTCTCCATTATAATAGTAGGAAGTATTTTCCGGATCATAGTATTCAGATGTCACTTTTGTCCCGCCCATATCCATATAGATCGAGCTTTGAACGGCTCCGTACCGGTAAATCATTTCTTTGATCGCATCAAAATCCTTATCTTCTGCGATCTGAACTTCCTGCACATGCTTTACCGGAGAAAGGCCTTCCGGTGTAACACCGTCTCCATAAGGATCCATCTCTTCGGTCACCGGTCCCTGCCACGCCGTCAGATAGGCGATTGCAATGTTGTAGGCTCCTCCCTCTTCCTGACCGATTGCATAGCTGTTCTGTGTGGAAATGTGATCCGCTGAAAAAATGATATCCTCCTGCGGCAGCAGCCGTGATTCCAGGGCAGACGAAGTAACAACTGCCCAGCAAGTCCCAAACGTACCTTGATTTTTCACTTCCGGAGCTTTGCCCGTCATGCGTCCATCATAAGCGGACGGCAGACCTTCTTCCTGCTGTCCGTCTGGTTTCTGTGCCTGTTTTTTCGTTTTCTGCTTCCTGTTTCCGGTTTCTGTGGTTTCGTTCGTCTCTGTCTGATCCAGATGCAGCAGCCGGTCGATTGGTTCTTTGTATACATCATACAACAACGACACACTCAGGCATACGATCACGATCACCAGAGCATTTCGCATACTTCTTAAAAACCTTATTTTCAATTTTTCTCCCGTCTTGGAGGTTTTGGCCCCAGATACTGATAGAAATAGGTTTTGATCATACCATTATAGATCTTACGGTTCTTGTCCGCTTTCTTTCCTATATAATGCTGTGCATCCTCGTAACTGGTGATCATATATTTGGACCAGGTATCAAGACGGTCAAAGCTCTCTCCGATCTGCCGGTAAAGTGCCGGAAGTTCTGCTTTTTCTTCCAGACGCTCTCCATACGGCGGATTGGTGATGATAAAACCATACTTTTTCGGATGATGCAGTTCGCTGACCGGTCTTTGCTGGAAATGGATCAGTTCTTCCACTCCGGCTCTTCTCGCATTTTCTCTTGCACTGTGCACCACTGCCGCATCGATATCGTATCCCTGAATGTCTGTCTCGATATTCAGATTGATCTGCTCCTGTGCTTCTTCCACCGCATCGTACCAGTTTTTCTTCGGGATCAGATGCAGCCAGGCTTCTGATAAAAAGCTGCGGTTCATGCCCGGTGCCATGTTTGCCGCCATCATGGCGGCCTCGATCGGGAAGGTACCGCTTCCGCAGAACGGATCGACCAGAATACGGTCTTTTCTCCATGGTGTCAGCATGATCAGTGCTGCTGCAAGCGTCTCCGAGATCGGGGCTTTTGCTGTATTCTGACGATATCCGCGTTTGTGCAGCGAAATTCCGGTAGTATCAAGTCCGATCACCGCCTCATCCTTCATAAACGTTACCCTTACCGGGAAAGAAGCTCCGTCTTCTTCAAACCAGGACTTCCCGTAAGCCTTTTCCATCCTTTTTACCATTGCTTTTTTCACAATGGACTGAATATCCGAGGTACTGAACAGCTTACTCTTTACGGAAGTTGCCTTTGTAACCCAGAATTTTCCGTTTTCCGGAATATATTCTTCCCACGGAAGAGCACGGACACCCTCAAAAAGCTCGTCAAACGTCTCTGCATGCACCGTTCCGACCTTCAGAAGAATCCTCTCCGCCGTCCGCAGAAAAATATTTGCATAGCAGATGGCCTCGGCATCTCCGAGAAAAGTCACCTTTCCGTCTTCCACTTTGCTGATCTCATAACCTAAATCTGTAATTTCC
>SKEC01001322.1_pt1 | contig 19498 bp, 40 predicted proteins | sample 4826641 | NCBI WGS metagenome assembly SKEC01 (sample SAMN11008819, study PRJNA524170) | human gut metagenome | biome: Human fecal sample; material: Feces; isolation source: fecal sample from pouch patient p18, p21 | host: Homo sapiens | place: Israel: Tel-Aviv | collected 2015-12-22
CTTTGACAGTAGGTATATTGATGATTTAGAGAACTGTTTTAAAAATCCAGTTGTTATCTTTAAGAATTATAAAACAGGCACAAATGGGAAAATTTACGCATAAATTATTTGAATAAAGGAGATCATGAACCATGAAAAACACAACAAAAGAAATCAAATTAACAATGAATTTAACTATTGACGCAGATTCTATGGACGAATTAAAGCGTCTTGAACATCATATCGAGGAGTTGTTAGATCTCGATAACTGGGCGGAAATAAAGAGCGTATACGGCGTAAAAGTAAAGGAAATAGATGAGGTACAATAGTTATGATGGATTTTTACCAGGCGCAGCAGATACAGTTAATTGATATTGCACCGCGAAAACGCCAGATTGAATTGATATCGATAAGAAGATCAACGAAGAGAAAAGGAGGTATTAAAAATGGTAGTCATAGGAAAATCTTTGAAAGATTATATATATGATGAGTTGGAACGATTAACAGGAAACATCTTAACTAATAAAGAATTTGAAGAACTGAAAGAAAATCCGTTTGTCAGTATTGAAGAGATCGGCAAAAGCTCTTATAAGCCTGGTAGAATATGGATAGATGTTCATATCGAAAATGAAGAAAGACAATGTAACATAGATGTATACGTTTAGAAAGCACTTGTAATTATACAAGTGCTTTTATTATAGAAAATCTTACATATTAAAGGAGAATAAGAAAAATGAGTAGAAACGGAAAACTTGAACCTATGGAAGTGGAAACAATGATGAATGAAGCAAGAATGCTAAACAACATTATTGAAGTTGGTGAGAGAATGATTGTATCTGACAAGATGGAAGAGGCAAGATCAAAGCATGACGGAAGAGAAAAAGCAATTATCAGTATCAATCCTTTGCTTATTCATGTCCCAGACTGGCAGAGAGATTTGACAATATCTGACGCAAAGAAAATAGGAGCAGAATTTAGTCCTTATAAATGGGATTTACCAAAAATCATGTATAAAGATAACAAATTTTATGTTGTTGACGGCATGCATAGAGTTATTGGCTCCTACTTTGGAAATATCAAATTGATTCAAGTCGAGGTGTTGATAGGTATAACAGAATATGAAGCAATCAACTTGTTTTTATCACAACAAGACGATAGAAAAAACATGGCACCGGTAGACACATATAGCGCGTCACTTGTTATTAAAAAACAAGAATATGTGACATTAAAATCAATTTGTGACAGAAATCATGTTGCGGTTAAAGGAGATAGAAATCCGGTAGAAAATCCCGTAGGTGTTCTGACATCAGTTTCTGATGGTGTAAAAATGTCTAAATATTGTCCTGACTTATTGGATAGAATATTGAAACTTGTTGTTAATCTCCAGTGGAATGGTGGAAAAACATATAGAAAGGGTAAAGCGTTCAGTGCAAAGGTATTAAGAGTATTCAAGAAGCTGTACGCTTATTATTCAGGAAGAGAAGAAGAAATGGAAAGGGTTCTGTTGAATAACTGTAAAGGAAGTAAATATTTTAATGATAATTTATCAGAGAAGTGGCAAGATTCATTATTCGATTTCCTTTCCGGTGTGATCGAAAGGAATATTGATATTCCGGCAATTGAGTCTAAGACAACACGAAAAAGAACATCAAGAAAAGCAGTAGCAAAGACTGCATAAGAAAAACTTACATATTACGTTCTGTGAGTGTCACAGCTTGCAGAATGATTTCAGGGAAATAAAAAATACAACAAATAAACACAACAACAAAAGGAGAATAATACAATGGAGATTTTGAGCGAATTTACAATTTGCGGAAAGAAGTATTGCACTGTAAGAACAAAAGGCGGTGTATCAGTGGTGGAAAAATGGGAGTATAACAATGCAAAGAATAAGTATATGAAGAATTGGAGGAAATAGAAATGGGTGCAGTAGAAACAGTAATGACGGAAAAAGAATGGAAGAAACATAATAAAGACTGGTTAGAAGGATATGTATTAGCGGAAACAAACCAAAGATTCAATCGTTGGAAACGCAGATTGAACTTTCAAAAGTTTTCTGGATTGATCTTGTTGCTAATTGCGCTGTTTATGACGGAAGCGGACGCAAAGGTATATGTTGCTGCACTTGGAGTTGTGCTAGTGATGTATTGGAAACCATTTTGTAAATAAGAATTATTAGAAATGCTCTTTAGACTCTTCAATCTGTGTATCTGTTGAATAACGAAGAACTTTGGAACAACCAGGAACAGCTTTTGCTGTTCCGTATGTTATGAAAACAAATAATGATTTTATTAGGAGGAAATAATATGTTAAGAAAAGAATATTATGTAATTCAAAATGAGGAAGGAAAATTTTTGAAAATAGATGATTTATCTGGTGGTTATCCATGTTTTATTGATGATTTTGAATTTTGTGAGAAGTATGAGTCAAAAGAGTATGCAGAAAAATTTTTACAAGGAAGATATGTAACAGAAATGTTTAAGAAAGAATTTGATGGTTGTATGATAAAGACTGTTGTAATAACAGTTGAATAACTTATGAAAAGATAATTTCAAGAGGAGGTTTTGAATATGATTATTAAATTTAAGGCATATGCCTGTATGAAAGATAAAGAATGTGGATGGAAAAGGATTGAAGAATCCATACATGAAACAGAAATAGAAGCAAAAAAAGCTGCCTTACATTTAGAGGGAAAATACCCAGAATGTGAAACAGGAATTCACAAGTATTATATTTTCAGAAAAGAAGAGTGGAAAAAAGAACAGTACACAGGTGTAAGTAATAAAGATGGAAGAACAAAAACATGGATGACAAACGATGAAAATGGATGTGTTTTACTTTTCGAGGGAATGCATTTTGAAATTTTATAAATAATATATCTATTATATAGAGAGCATATGAAAGCACGATTTTATATAAAGAATAGGATGATAAAACAATGATGAAATTCACAATGAACGCAAAAGAATTAAAAGCAATGATGGAAAAAGGATTGGCAGCCATTGATAAGAAAGTAACACTTGACAGCTTGAAAAAGTTATATATGCAGGTCGAAGAAGATGGAACGGTGAAAATGTGGGGTACCGATATGGAACATTTTGCAGAAATAAGAACAAATAATGCATTTGACACAAGCCCAGGTGTTCTGGGAATTGATATTGACGATATCAAGATCATTTCAAAAATGAACGGAGATGTTACGCTAGAAGATGTTAGTACGGAAATGCAGCAGAGAATAAACATAAAGTGCGGGAAAAAGATTGTTACTATTCCACGGTATGCGAATACAGATATTTTTCTTCCAGCAATGGATGATACAGAAGCACATATTATTACAACAACGGAGAGTTGGTTATTGGAAACAATCGCTAATCTTTCTTTATTTGTGGCAGGAGATGACGTTAATAAAATGCTGAATGTATTTAACTTTAACACAAAGCGGAAACGTATAGAGGCGTTGGACAATCACAGAATTGCATTAAGATCACTTGAGAATCAGAAAATTATCACAGAAACAGAAAATCCATTTGACACTGTAAAACTCCATGTGAAATGCTTGCCGGTATTCAAGAAAATCATGGATAAAAAATCAGATGCGGAAGTCAAAGTATATCAGGATCAGAAATATATCAGAATTTCCGGAAAAGATTTTACATACGTTATCAGAAGAATTGATGGACAATATTTCAATATTGAACAGATGTTGTGTGATAGCAGAGATTTTGTATTCAATGCTGATAGAGAAGAAATGTTAAAAATTATGAAGTATAACGCAGATATGGTAAAAGAAGAAAAGGAGCCTACTATCTTTCATAGTGAGAACGGAAAACTTTACACATATTTGCAGACTTCCAGATATCAAACTTTTGACGAGATTGAAACGGAAAATCTTGTAATGGACGAGGACTTATTTATTGGATTCAATTCACATTATCTTGTGGATGTATTATCAGTTATTGATTCAGAGAATCCGGTATTCAGAGGAAGCAAAAGAAATGCTCCAATGTACATTGATGGAAACGAGTACAATTTCTTGATTCTTCCGATCAATATCGCCGGAGAAAATTATATTATAAATTTTAGAACACAACTTGATAGAGCAGCTTAACGACTGCTTTATCTTTTGAAAGGAGATATTACTATGGAAGAAATTAAAACAAAACTAATTGAATCGTTATTAAAAACTATTACATATGATGACATGACGTTAGAACAGGAACGTCTCGTAGTTGAATATGAAACGGAAAAATTAAAGCCTAAAGTGGATGATCTAAAGCGTACAATGTCTAAAGAGCAGTTAGAAGAAACCATACACGAATGGTGGTTAGATTATCAGATTGCAGACGAAACAGAAAATAATCTGATTGCCTATATCCAGTAACACAATAAAAGAACGCTTTCACAGGAGGGAATGATAATATGTGTATTAATGAATTAAGTGAACAGTTTGAAATTCAGTGGTGCTTCATAATTAAAGTATGGAAAGATGACATTTCAGATTATGAAATTTTGGCAAAAGGAAAAGATTTTGAACTTGATAAATTAGAAATCAATGAAGAAATTTTAGAAAGAGAAATCACATATATGTTTGCAAATGACGGAGTTTTGAATATCGAAGTTAAAGATATTGAAGAATGATAAGAAGAACATTTCAAATAAAGGAGGTGGCGGTATGAAAGAATTAGAACAAAAATACATAGACATCTTAGAACAAAATGATTGGGGCATTTCTTCTTATACAGATGATGGGAGAGTGGAGCTTGAAACGTATTCACCGGCAGGAGAAAACTTTTTAATGTGTGTTGAAGTGGAAAATTTTCCGGAATCAGTTAGAGAATATGCAAATGATTTTGATGCAGATGAGCATACAGAAATGTGGATCGAAGCAAGAGGAAGAGTCGCTGGTGTTCCTAATAGTATTAGAGAACTCATAGAAGATGCGGAAGCTATAAAAGAAATGCTTAATGAATTAGCGGATACATTGGTAAAAGATGAAAATAATAAAGAAAATCTGGAAGAACTAAAACAGTACAAGGAAAATTCATATTATGACATTGAAGATGTAGCAGAACAGTTGATTGAATTATCTAATCTGGAACGATCAGAAGAATTGAAACAAGAATTGGAAGATGGGTTAGATCTTTTGCAAACAATGGCACAGAAAGAATACAATAAGGATTGCTTCAGAGTGTTATATAATGTGCTGCTTGTGATTGCCGGGAATGAATTTTTATAAAAATTTTCATGATAGAATGGAAAGGTTATGAACGAAAATAAGAAAATAGTGACAGTAGGGGAATTAAGAGAATTTATTAAAGATATTTCAGACGATACGCAAGTTTTTGTTTGTTGTCAGGGATATAGCAATTACGATTTTCAAAATGAAAGAATGTATCAAGACAGTGATACAAATGTAAGTATATATAATGGGAAACTTTTCATAGCGGATTCATGTGCAATAAGTGATTCTAATTGAAATGCAGATTTTTAGAGAGGGAATAACATGGACACACAGAAAATTGCGAAAATATTATATAATCTGTCTTTAGATATGGATTATGCGGACTCTTTAGAATACAAAGATGAAGAAGTAAAGTGTATCACAGAAGAACTGGAAATTTTAAAACAAAATGAATGTTTCAGTACGCTGCAAATGTTGGAAATGATCGCATTGAAAAATGAAGATATGGAACATTGGAAAGAGGGAAATAGTATGTCATTAAGAGAATATTTAAAAGAACAGAAAATTGACCAGATTGAAGATGATGTAGAATTTTGTGACAAGGAATACAACGCAATAATGGACTATTGCACAGAACGGAAATTCTTAATCACAGATGATGATTTAGCATGTATCGTTAATCGTGGTCTGAACGATAGCTTTGAATATAGACGTGCAGAATATATCGAGGATTTGTGGTTAGAATTTGGAGATATTCCCATGAATTCTGATACAGAATGTATTGAAGAGGAATGGAGCGAATTTGCAGCAGGAACACACCGAGAGGAAATTTGGGAATGGTTTGAAGAAACTTATGGTGTTAGTGTTGCAAAAGATTTGATGGGATTATAGGAGGAAATGATTATGGCAAAATATATTGTAGATTATTACGAAACATACAGTAAATCATATGAAGTAGAAGCAAGCAGCCAAGAAGAAGCAGAAGAGATTGTAGAGAATGATATTTTTGAAGGACGTAGACAAGCACCATATAATTGTACAAATTCATGGTTCGAAACAAATGAAATGAATGAGTTTTCATATCTAGTAGACGGTATAACTTCTTGTTGTGGTTATGATTTTGGAACAGATATGGATAAAGTAAAATTCTGTCCTATATGTGGAACAGAATTAAAAATAAAATAATAATAGGAAATCAGGATTTTATTAGGAGGTTTGATATGAAAATAAAAGTATATAACGAAGATGGGATTGTTAAAATCACAAAAATTATCACATTAGATAATTATGAGAGAACTGTATTTAGTAATTTACAAGACGGAGAAGTGGCAGAAATTGAAGTTGATTATTGTGTAAATACGAAGGCTACAAAGGATAGCATCTCAAGATAAAATCGGAAATTTATCTAAGGGGGCTTTTAATATGGCTTTTCAAATAATCGAAAAAGATGAAAAAAGTTATAGAAAGAATATTAATAAAACAGGACAATGCAAACATTATCCAGAAGTACGGTGTGTTTGCTGCAATCCAGAATGTGATCATAATTGTAGTGTAGATGATGAATTGGAAGAAATGTTAGAAAATCAGTTGATGGGTTTTCTTTGAAACTCGTATTTCAAGAAAAGAGGTTTATATAGTATGAGAAAAGAAATTTCAAGCATTTTTAAAGAATGGAAGAAAGAAGCAGGAGTAAAAGGAGTGATTCTCCTTGGAGTATTTCCAGGATTAAGAGATACAATTAAGGTTTGCACAGATAAACCTGGATTTATGATCGGAAAAGGCGGAAGTTTGTTAGATAAATATAAGAAAAAATTAAAAGAATACAATCCTAGTTTAGAGAATATTGAGTTTATAGAAACAGATTCTTGGTATATTAAATAAAAGTTATATTTCAAAAGAGGTAATACACATGAAAATAGAAAAAATAATTTGTGATTGCTGCGGAGAAGAAATTCCAAAAGTAAAAAAGAAAGATATCTTTGGAATTGAAAGAGAATATTATCGCATGGGAAAATTAAATTATGGAGAACCATTTACAGACATTAACTGTCAGAACTTAGGGCTAGATCTGTGCGAAAGATGCGCCGGAAATATCAGTTTGGAAATGTATAAAAGAAGAATGGAATTGATAAATAACAGATAAAAGTCGCATTTTGTTTTAAAGATTTGAGGAAGAATGTTATGGATGAATTAAAATTAGCTTATTTGGCTGGAGTAAAGGTTGGAATAGAATCTTTAGTTGAAGGATTGAAAATAACAGCAGGAAAAAACGGAAATCAGTTACCTATCGAATTTGTTAAATTGGTTGCTGAAAATACTATCACTGATGTTGAACTAAAACTAACGTCAATGGAGAATGGAAAAGGATTACTGGATGTGTTAGATAATAAATAATTGGAGGTAAATATTATGGGTGGAATTATTTTTGGGTTGATTGTTCTTGTTATTGGAGGTTTGTTTACATTGGCGGAAGATCATAAGACAAGTAAAATGTCAGAAGATGAACGATGGGAATATGAATGGAAGAAAGCAAAAAAAGGAAGATAGTGTATGTATAGTTAGAAGTCATCAGAAATTGTCCTGGTGATTTTTGTAGTGTATATAAGAAAAGAAAGCTAATCAATTAAAACAATCGGGGATATCTGATTGTTTTTTTATTGCAAAAACAGGAGGAAATATTATGAGAAGAGAAAAGGATAGCATGGAATATTTGTTTAAGAAACAAAGTAGAGGAATCAAAGAGAGAATAAGAAGAGAAGAAAATTCTGTTCATAATAGTCATAATATTTGCTGCTTGGATTTTGAGTTTTACGCAGAAACAAAGGTAGATGGACTGTTAAATGGACGAAGAATATAAATTATGAAAGGATGCTGTAAAGTGCAAGAACTTGAAAAAGAAGATATCCCATTGAGAAAATACGAAAAATTGTATTGTCGGAATGTATATGAATACCTTACTCGGAATAATAAGCCACAAGAACAGAAATATTATAGAACAGATGATGGAGAATTGTGGGAGATTAGTTATTTTCATGAAAAAGAATCAAAAGAATTTGCAGAACGATTGTCTGCATTAGAATATTTACAAAAGAAAATAGATATTGCAGAAGCATTGGGATTTTAGGAGTATATTATATGTGTTATAAAATTGAAAAACAAAGAAAAATAGAACAAAAACTTGCAAAAGAATTAAAAGATATTCCTGATTTTATATCAGATTTTTTTGATAGATATAAATCAGCGGCTACAAAGAGAGTTAATTGGATATATATTAGAGATATGCTTAATTGGATGATCAATAATAAATATATAAATAAACAAAGCATAGCAGAAATCAATGAAACAGATATGCAGATTATTACTAGTAATAATCTTATTAAATATCTTAACGAATTAAAAAATGGAATTTTAGGAAGAACAAATTCACTGGATTCTATCAATACAAAGAAGAATGTATTCAGTGCTTTTTGGAATTATTTACGACAAAATAAATATGTCGATGATAATGTGATTTCACATATACCTGGCAATCTATATAAATCTGAAAAAAGATATAAAGAAGTAGAAATCCCTACAGATGAGCAAGTGGAAAAATTCTTAGTAAATATCACAGATGGAAATAAAAATGAATTTAATATTATTAGAAATATTGCCATTGTTCAACTTATAAAAGGAAGTGGTATTCGTTCAGAAGAGCTAATAAATATGGATATTTCCGATTTACATCTATACGAAGAAAAAAGACCGTATATGATGATTCTTGGAAAGGGAAATATACAAGAATACGATAAAGTTTATATGTCTGAACAGGCTAGAATGAATATTGAGGAGTATTTGAAAATTAGAATTTTATTCGTAACAGAGAGAAAAATTAAAGATAATGCATTGTTTTTATCAAATGAAAATAACAGATTAAGTAAAGGCGCAATTACAGGATTTTTTAATTTATATTCGGAAGGTGAAATTTACCCACATATGTTAAGACATTGGGTTGGAAGTAAATTGTATGAAGAAACAAAAGATATTGTTCTTGTTCAAAGACAATTAAGGCACAAGAATTTGGAAACCGCAGCTAGATATTATGTACACATGGATGAGTCTACAATTGCAAATGCTGTACTTGATTTGTAATATGTGTTAAAATAATATGCAATGGAGGAATAAAATTGAGAGGAAAATATATTGGAAGAGACGGAAGTATGGGGTTTCGTACAGGACAAACATATGAGATAAGCACAGAACTTACTAAAATCTACAGAGATAAGAAAAAGGTTGATGTGATTATGGTGCGTAGTGGGAAATTGTTTTGTCCATATGATTCTGTGGAAAGTATATTGGAAAATTGGGTGTTGGGAAAACTATGATGGAAAACTTTATGAATACGCCTATTGAGTATAATTGGACGGAGAATGATATTATAGAAGAATTTGAGAAGTATAAAGATAAGAAGAAATTGGCAAAGATATATGGAGTTACAGTGCAGCAGGTAACGGAAATTTTGAAAAGGAATGTATAATATGACAAATAATATTTTCGAAATAATGCATAAGGATAGAAGAGTTGCAAGGATTGACTCGTCTTCTGGCAGATGTAAAATATATTATAAAAGTTTTATGCCGTATAACCTATATCTCGAAGAAGAGGAAGATATTGATGCTCTTGTAAATAATATTACGAATTTTAACTATTGGTGCGCTACAAGAGTGCTGACGTTAGATAGAAAATATGCAAAAGAAATATTGAATAGTATTGGGATGAGCCAAGCTGTAACAGATAAGGATCGTGCAAAAGTAGCATTATCATACAGGTGTACATCCTTGACAGATGTTTTCTGGGTAAGAAATAAAGGTGAAAAGATAACATTTTCTGAAGTCAATTTGTATGATAACCATTTGGAAAATATATTTATTGATATTGCCCTTCGTGGAAAACAATACACTGTAGATAATGAAGATTTGGCAAAAGATCTTTCAACAAACGGTGTATTTCCGAAAGCGTGGAAACGAACAGAAAATGGATTTTCCTTATTGAAAGATGGAGGAGTAGAAGTTGTTGAAAAGGAGCTTCTATCAAGTAAAATTTGTCAGTGCTTTGATGTAAAACAAGTAGTATACAATAGAAGCACATTTGATAATGAACCAGTGACAATGAGTGATAATATTACATCAAAAGATTTTTCTATTGTGTCAATGGAGGCATTTGAAATTTATTCACAGAACCATGATCGAAATATTCGTAAATATATTTTGTCCTTAGATAAACATGATTATTATATGATGAATATTGTTGACTATCTTGTAGGAAATACCGATCGTCATTGGGGAAACTGGGGGATTTTAGTAAACAATGCAAACAACAAGCCAGTTTCACTTCATCCGCTGATGGATTTTAATAAGACGTTTAACGTATATGATAAAGTAGATGGATCAAACTGCCAGACATGTTTTGGAAAAAAGGTCAGCCAGAAAGAAGCCGCATTGTATGCTGTTGGAAAAATTGGATTAAATCAAATCAAAGAAGTGAATTATGAGTGGTTTGAATATTTCCCGGAATATGTTGGAATGTTCAAGAAACGATTGGAAATATTAAATGGTTTGAAAGATTGATTTCAAGTGAAGGGGGAATTATGAAAGAACAAAAAATATGCCCGTTTTGTGGTTCAGAAAATGGATACTATATAACAGAAAGAGTAATTAGAGATTTGCTTTTTGATTACAATGATGAGCCATGTGGAGCTTCTGAAGATATTACAGAATTTTGTAGTAAAAGGCGAAGGTGCATAAACTGTAATAAAATACTCCCGAAAAAGATGTTTATTAAAGTAAAAGAAATGGAAGAAATGTAGGATTGATTATTATGGAAGAATATAAAGGAGATATTATGATTGAATATAAAGAAATAGAAAGAACAGTAGAGAAACAGGGAACTTCTTTGGAAAGAGAAACATTTAAACATCCTGCGTTTGGAATGATTGGGTTTTCAAGAGTAAGTGGTGGAGAAAACACACTATTTGGAAGTAGTATTAAACATAATGATAGAATTGTTATGACATTAAAACATGGAGAACAGGATAGACATTTACATGATGATTGGTATTATGGTCGTGGTTTAATAACAGAGGTAGAAATGAGTTATTCTCAATTCGCAGAATGCATTTCTACATTAAATGTTGGTGATGGAGTTCCATGTACAATTCGATTTACGGAAAAAGACGGAAATATTCCTTATATCAAAGAAAACAACTCGAAAAGAGAACAATTTAGAAATGAATTTAGTAATACAATATCAAAAGCAATGGAACAGGTTCAAGCTCAAATAAATCAGATCCAGGAATCAATTGACAACAAAAAGAATCTTGGAGTTAAAGACCGCAAGGAAATTATTTCGCAACTTAGACAAGTAAAATATAATATTGGAAGTAATTTAGATTTTTGTGTTGAACAATTTGATGAACAGATGGATAGAACAGCTCTTGAAGCAAAAGGAGAGATCGAGGCGTTTTGTCAAAATAAGATTAATAGCATTGCTCAAGCTGCTCTTGTGGAAAATAGAGATAAGTTTGTTAAATTAAAAAATCCGGTTGAATTATAGGTTTTATAAGGTAATATGGAGGTAAAATTATGGATAATAAATTAAGAGTATGGTGGATTCCACAAGTAAGTTTATCATGTGACACATTCTACATTCCGGTGCAGAGTGTAGAAGAAGGTAAAAAAATGATGGATTTATTAGCAGCATACGATATGTTCCAACTGCAAAATAATATTAAACCAGATTTTTGTAATGCAGGTGGATTACAAATGCTTGTGGACGGAGAATGGGAAGATTGGCATTTAGAAACTGAAGATGATTATTTTGAAGATATTGATGAATATTGCGAACAGTGCAGTATGTCTGAAGAATTAAAAGAGTTCAGTACAGCTCTGTTTGAACAAATCAACAATGAAATTTAACTTTCATCCGGGAGGTGTAAATGTTATGAGAAAAGTAATTTTAGAACCGCACAAAGAAAAGTCAAACTTATGGTGTTGGAATGTGTTGCAGTACAGTGAAAGCCAAGATACATGGTATAGCATTGGTTCCGGGATAGAAGTAAATTGGGACATAGCAGTTAGAAAGGCTAAAGAAACAATTCAGATGTAAGAATATATGTAAAGACGATACTTATTTTGTATCGTCTTTTTTATTGGCTTCATGCAACTTGTAATAATATAAAAGAAGTCTATTTAACGCTGGATCGTCAGATTTGAATAAATCAGTTGGAGTACATTCTAGTGCGATACATATTCTTTCTAGTGTATCAAAATTGATTTTGCTTGTGTCTCCATCATAAAGTTTACAAGCAGCAGGATATCCGACTCCGATTGCTTTTGCAAACTGGTTTTTATTTTTGAATTTTTTATCTACTAAATCTTTGATCTCTAAACGCATGTATTCACCGCCTATTCATTATATATTCTTTACAGTATATAGTTTAGCATATATTCTTGAGAAAATAAATATATTTTACAGAATATACTCTTGACAATATACTGTAAAGAGTATATACTTATAACAACGAAAGAGAGAAGTACATGGATTCAAAAGAAAGGAGGATGCGTCATGAATGTAAGACAGTTTGATATCGTTATGGTTGATTTCGGAGATAATCCGATAGGACATGAGCAAGGTGGGAAAAGACCAGCAATTGTAATACAGAACGATATCGGAAATCATCATGCTGCTACTACATTGGTTATGCCATTTAGTACAAAATTAAAAAATCCAAATCAGCCAACGCATACTCTGATTAAAAGAGGTAGAGGAACTGGTTTGGTAAAAGATTCTATTGTTTTGGCAGAATGCTTAAAACAAATTTCAGAATTAAGAATTATAAAATACCTCGGCAAATTGACAGATATAGAAGACAAACGAGAAATTAGAAGGGTTTATGAAGCAAACCCAATGTGGGGAGATGATTTAAAATGAGATATGTATTAATGGATATTGATGAAGCAGTGAAATATTGTAAAGGAAAAAAAGTCTTAGTTGCGGAACAGGACTTAGAAAGTGAAAATGAAGTAATAGGATTTGAAAGAAAAACTTTTCAGGAATGCAAGGAAATCATAGAAAGATCTGAAACTATTGCAAAGATATGTGATGACTTTCTTAATCAATTAAGAGTTTTTTCTGAAAAGCAAGAAGATGTAATAAGCATTCGTCCCATTGGAACTATGAGTACAATATTAGTTCATGATCCGTTTCCAGATTCAGAAGAGCAAGAAAAAGAACAAAAAACGAACAAACGTTCTGGTAACTATTGACAAGAACAAATGTTTGTGATAATATATTTTTTGTAAACACAACAAAAGAAGAGCCGGACTTCCATCAACGGTGCGCCAACACCTCCGGTTCCGACTCTTCTAAAAACACACACGCATTTCCCAAAATGGGAGTGCTAAGAACAGCTTTACGCTATCCCTACTATTATAATACATATTTTTCTTAAAGTAGTCAAGCGTATCAGCTAAAAATTCCAAATATTGGAAAACTGAATATTGAAATTTACTTTTTATTCGTGTAGAAAAGTTTCTAAACGTTTATTTCTGATGCATTTTTTTAGAAAATCATGTCAAATGTAGAGAATAACGTAATGAAAAGTAAAAAAGGAAAGGGTGATTAAAATGAATTGTGTCGTGACTAACGACAAATTGTACATCAGGTTAAACTCTGAAGGGTCTCCTGTTACTTGTTCTAAAAGTAATGCTCAGGTTTTTGAAAAAGATAAAGCTGAGAACATACAGAAAAATCTTCCCAAAGTATTGAAGAATTTTCATTTTAGAGTAAAACCTATTTCAAAGTCTGATCAGGAAGTTATTCAGAACAAAACGGATTCAGATAGTGTACAAACAGAACAGAAGAAGTACATAAAAAAAGACTCATACATTCCTTGTGATGAAGTTGTACAGTGGATTGAAAAATCAAAACAGTGTAGCGAATTTGTGGAAGAGGCTACGAGAAGAAGAACAGTATTACATAAAAAATTGGCAAATATTGATCGTGAATTGTCAAACTGTATGCATCAGATAGAATTAGAAAAATGGAAATCTGGTTGTGATGGATACAAACTTTACAAGAGAGAAAAAGAAATTTTAGAAAAGAGACGACAGATTAAAGATGAGTTGATAATCATTCAATCTGTTCTGGACAACACGAAATGTTCTGTTGTAATTAAGAATATTGAAAAGACATTCAATCGACTTGGAACTAGGCGGTTTGAAGTAAGAATTGTGGAAGAAAATGATTTCTTTGATGAATTACAACCTGATTCATAGTAATAAGAGAATCAGGTTGTATGAAACTACTTATCGTCATTGATAAATTTGACTACATCCTCAATTTTACAATCGAAATATTTACAGATTGTATCAAGAGTGGACATAGAAATATATTCGTCTTTACCGATTTTGGCTAATGTAGCCATACTTATTCCGGTTTCCAAACGAAATTGAGTTTTGCTTAAATCATTATCAATAAGTAGCTTTAGCAAAGGTTTGTATGAAAACATATTACACCTCCTAATATTTAGATTATAACATTATATATTCATATGTCAATGAAAGAATATTCAGATATGTGAATATATTTATTGACAAATATTTAGATATAGTGTATGGTGTATTCATAAATACGAATATAAAAATCAAATACCTAAATATTTTTGTGTGAGAGGTTTATAAAGATGGACAAGAATAAAATTCTCGAAGACTATATCGGAAATGATATGAAGAAAATTCGTAAGATTTGCAAAAAGATTATTTCAAAAACAAATATTCCAGATGGATATCTCGAAGAATACTATGACAAAGCAGTTGATGTTTTAATGGAAAGTATGAACACCTATGATGAATCAAGAGATTGCAAATTTAGCACATATTTTTATGGAAATCTTGTGAGAAGAACAGGAACATGGTTAAGAGATCGTATGAGATTTAAAAGGTGTAACCTTGAAACAGACAGTAAAGGAAAAATTAAAAGAGACGAAGACGGAAATCCGATAATCATTCCAGATATGTCCATCAATATGCAAATTGATTTAGACGAAGATTATACATTGGAAAACAGCATTGCTTCTGATTTTAACTTAGAAAAAGAAGTCGGTCTTTATATGAACGAAAGTGATGAAAGAGTAGAAGAGTTCTTGAACAGTCTACCTGATATTCATAGAAAATTTCTTGAGTTGAAAATGGAAGGATCTTCACATCAAGACATTTTGGATAAACTTCATATCAATGAGTGGAAATACAATGACATTTTAGCAAAAATAAAAATAAATGAAGGACTGTCTGTGTTTTTTAGAGAACCAGATATAGAAGATTTTAGGACGGAGGATAAAAAAATGCAAGAAACAATAATGGAAATTGGTGTTGCTGAAGAATATAGGATGGACAAATATTCTTTATCGTCATTATTAAAGAAGAAAGCAAACGGTGATATTAACTGCAAATATATTTTGCAAAGAAAAGCATTTCAATGGACAACAGAAGAAGTTAATAGATTTCTTGCAAGAATTTTAAGTGGTCTTCCTATTCCTGAAATAGTTATTTGTGACAAGGATAATAAAGAAACAAAAAAAAGTGTATCGTATTTAATAGATGGGCTTCAGAGGCTGTCTTATGCTGAGTCATTTAAGAAAAATAAAATCACAATAACAAAAAATGGGGCAGAGAGACATTTGATTCAATATAAAAAATATGAAGTAGATGAAAATGGAAATAGATTTTTGGATGACGAGGGTAATCCGGTGTTTCAATATGAAGTATTTGATATAGTTGGAAAAAAATATGAAAATCTTCCGGACGATTTAAAAGATAGATTTAAAGAGTTTAATATCAATGTCACAAGATTCTTCCATTGCACAGATCAGCAGATTGCAGATCACATCAGAGACTACAACAATCATTCTGCAATGAATAAAGAACAAAGTGGAATGACAAAAATTAGTCCACTTACAGGAGCAAAAATTAAGAGTATTTCCGAGAATAATAGATTTTTTAATAACTGCGGAAAATTCACAAAAGCAAATGTCATTAAAGGGAAAATTGATAGAGCTGTTACAGAAGCAATGATGTTGGTATTTTTTAAAGATAACTGGAAATCTGACTTAGGGAAAAATTATAAGTTTATTGATGAAAATGCAACTGATGAAAATTTTGAAACAATCAATTCATATTTAAATAGACTAGAGTGTGAAATTGGAGATGAAAATAAAGAATTGGATGATGTACTAACAGTATCTACAATTCCTTTTTGGTTAGGGGTCTATCATGAATTTGTAAAATATGGAATTGAAGATGTTAAATTTGTTGATTTTTTAATGGAGTATAACAGGACTTTAAAGTTCAAGGAGATTGATGGAGTTAGTATGGAAAGTTTTAAATTAACTCATGACACAAAAAGAAAAATAACAGTTCTGAATAAAATTGAACTTCTTACAAAACTCATGAAAGAATACTTACATATTGAAAAAGAGGAAGAAAGTTTTGTTGATGTAAAAGATAATAATGTAACTGAAGATGTTTCTGCAGAACAGAATACTTTGGAATTTATTAAAGAAAATGTAAAAGAAGATGTTATCGAAGATGATATCGAGTTTTATAAATCGCTGTTAGAAGACTGGTCTGTGGAAGTAGATAATTCATCAAAACTTCTCGATCCTGGAAATAATAATTCATTACTTGCCGTAATTGCATACAGCATTGAAAATGAACTTGATGAAGAAATTCCGGTATGGATGGTAAGTTTCTTCGAAAGAAACGATACATATATTAAAGATCAGAAAGAGAATTATACATATATGGTGAATGATCTTAGTGAATTCTTGAGACATAAATATGAACTTGCTGGATAAATGGAGGTGAATAATATATGGATAAAACATTTTGGAACATAATGCAAATTGGTGGATTAATTACATCGTGTTTAGCCGGCGCTAGATTATATGAAATTGGAGAAGATTCATTTTTCTATGGATTTGTATTGGGTATCGGAGCATTGATGTTTGCTGCAAAATATATGGGAGAGGAATAGGAAAGAGAGATGAAAAAATTTAACTGGGACGAATTTAAAAATAAAGACAATAAGATTGCGGTGCATTGCAAGAGCGAGGAAGAAGCGAAAGATTTTTGCAAGAGAATGCATGAGCATGGGATGAAGTGGTGTTCAGGCGAAAGCTACCTGAAAGAGACAAATTACAAATTCTGCGAAGAAGAAATATGTTATATCAAAGGAGAGTTTTCGCCGTATCAGTACTATAAAAGCAATGGGTATGAAATCTTAGAATGGAGTGATTACATGAACAAAGAATTTACGAAAGCAGATTTGAGAGACGGAATGGTAGTTGAGCAGAGAGATGGGGCTATGTATCTTGTATTGGCTGGGCTGGTAGTGAGAAAAAGAGGATACAATCGTATAGGCGATTATGATGATGACTTGAAATGCGCAGGTTATACAGGAGGAGACATCGTTAAAGTCTATAGAATTACTCCGGAATCACTCGGATGCATAGAAGATGTGTTTATTAAAAGCAACCTTGAACTCATTTGGGAACGCACCGAATCGAAGAAAATGACCATCGAGGAAATGCGACAGAAACTTGAAGAGCTGACAGGAGAGGAAATTGAAATTGTTTAAATAAGGAAAAGGAAAAATAAATTATGGGTGAATTTAAAAGTGGGATTATTTTTGAGAATAGGGTGGAACTTGTACCATTAGGGAATGAAAGTCATTCAAGTTTACTTGAAAACTTGGATGTAGAAGATAATGAATTTAATGCTTCTAAGAAATTTGTGAGAGCAGAATTAATTCCGCCAGAGAAATATGTTATCACTTCTGATATTTCAAAGTGGACTTATAAAGTCGATCAGGATATTGTACCAGAATGGTATAGTAACGATCCAGAGAGATATGAAGAGGAATTTAAAGAATCTGTTAAGAATTTTATGGATAAAAATTTTAAAGAGGAATTTGGATATTATTGGACAAACATTAAGATTGATGGAAAAGTATACCATTTTATGTATGGTGTTCTTACGAAGATGAGTTTTGGCAGCAATAATAATTACGCAGAATCTTCTGTAAGAAAATATCTTAAAGAGTACAAACTTGCAAAAGACATTAAAGATAAATATGGGAATAGTATTGTTCCGTTTGAAAACAAATTACTCAGTATGGACGGTTTTGATGATTATGGTGTTATTAAAGATGATGTATTATCTATTCCAAATTTTGATTTATTTAGGAAATGCGGAAATAGATTACCGTTGATTGATTATCCATATTGGTTGTCAACCCCAAACCAGACACCATCAAGAAAGGACTCTTCCTATGTTCAGATTGCCGATAGTGATGGGTTCATGGATTACGACGATTGCGACTGGGGTGTTCTTGGAGTTCGTCCGTTTTTTATCACGGAATCTTAAATCTGTGCATCTTGTCGATAACGTTTTTTTTATATGTAGTTAAGTTGAAATGTCGATTTCATCTGAAAATAAACACAATATATAGTAGTTCTGGTTAGGTGCAAATACTACATATTGTATGTACAATTCCTGAGATGGAAGTCATATACGGACAGTCATTGCAAGAAATGAATTGCAATGCGACAACTGTCACTTCGTCAATTATCTCTTAGGATAATGGCGATAATGCTCATGGACGAATTCCCACTTCTGGAGCCGGAACTGCCAATAAGCATCGACATGAACCATATTATATTCAGCATAAAATCATCTCCTGGTTTCATGCAGACGAAAATATATCGCATGAATTTATCTGGATGATTTCTTGTATGTGGTGGTTGTCATAAAACAGTATATAACAAAATTTGAATGAAAGCAAATAGAAAAGGAGAATAAAACTATGACAGTATATGATTTAGTAGCAATTGTGAATTTACTAGAAGATCACAATCGTAAAGATTATGGATTCGCATTATACAAGGAAGAGTATGAATTACTTAGAAAAGCCAACTTAAATAACACTCTTGTAGTCGTTAATGCAAAAAGTAAAGATAGAAGAGTACTAGGTAAAGTAAAAGTGATTTTACCATTGAGTGTGTATGGTAAAAAACCCACAGCTCAGGTAATTGGTGTTGTTAATATGGAGGCATATTCAAAACGTAAAGAGGAAGAAGAACGTATTAATAGAATCAAAGAAATAAATCGTTTAATTAGTGTCTGCTGAGCAAACTGAAAACACTTGATTTTACTGACTTTTGCCCCATTTTCTGGTATAATGATTGCAAGGATTTTGACAAAAACAAATCGTTTTTCTTGCAGTTTTCTTACAGATTTTAAG
>SKEC01001324.1_pt1 | contig 19465 bp, 9 predicted proteins | sample 4826641 | NCBI WGS metagenome assembly SKEC01 (sample SAMN11008819, study PRJNA524170) | human gut metagenome | biome: Human fecal sample; material: Feces; isolation source: fecal sample from pouch patient p18, p21 | host: Homo sapiens | place: Israel: Tel-Aviv | collected 2015-12-22
ATCAACTGGTGCCCGGTCTGCCAGACTTCCATTTCGGATGCCGAGGTAGAGCATGAGGAGCAGGACGGCTTTTTCTGGCACATCAATTACCCGATCGTCGGCGAAGAGGGACGTTTCGTCGAGATCGCAACCACCCGTCCGGAGACGCTGTTAGGCGATACTGCAGTAGCTGTCAACCCAGAGGATGAGCGCTACAAGGATATCGTAGGCAAGATGTTAAAACTGCCGCTGACCGACCGAGAGATTCCGGTCATCGCGGATGAGTATGTAGATAAAGAGTTCGGTACCGGCTGCGTAAAGATCACACCGGCACATGACCCGAACGACTTTGAGGTGGGAAAACGCCACAACCTGGAAGAGATCTGCATCATGAATGACGATGCAACCATCAGCGTACCGGGCAAATATCAGGGCATGGACCGCTACGAGGCGAGAAAAGCCATGGTAGAGGATCTGAAGGAAATGGGACTTTTAGTCAAAGTCGTTCCGCATTCCCACAACGTAGGTACCCACGACCGCTGCGGCACAACCGTAGAGCCGATGGTAAAACCGCAGTGGTTTGTCAAGATGGAAGAGATGGCGAAACCGGCGGTAGAGGCACTTAAATCCGGCAGACTTAAATTCGTTCCGGAGAGCTTCGGAAAGACGTATCTGCACTGGCTTGAGGGCATCCGTGACTGGTGTATTTCCAGACAGCTCTGGTGGGGACACCGTATCCCGGCATATTACTGTGACGAGTGCGGCGAAGTGGTCGTTGCAAAAGAAATGCCGAAGGTCTGCCCGAAATGCGGATGCACACACTTTAAACAGGATGAAGACACACTGGATACCTGGTTCTCTTCCGCACTGTGGCCGTTCTCCACACTTGGCTGGCCGGATAAGACCGAAGATTTTGATTACTTCTATCCGACCGATGTGCTGGTAACCGGATATGACATCATTTTCTTCTGGGTGATCCGTATGGTATTTTCTGCGATCGAGCAGACCGGAAAAGTGCCGTTCCATCATGTACTGATCCATGGTCTGGTGCGTGATTCCCAGGGAAGAAAGATGAGTAAATCTTTAGGAAACGGTATTGATCCGCTGGAAATCATTGACCAGTACGGAGCAGATGCCCTGCGTCTGACACTGATCACCGGAAATGCTCCAGGAAATGACATGCGTTTCTACATGGAGCGTGTGGAGGCAAGCCGTAACTTCGCAAACAAGGTATGGAATGCATCCAGATTTATCATGATGAACCTTGAAAAAGCAGAAGTTCCGGGTGAAATGCCGAAAGATCAGCTGACGGCAGCTGATAAATGGATACTCTCCAAAGTCAATACACTGGCAAAAGAAGTAACCGAGAACATGGATAAATATGAACTGGGTATTGCTGTTCAGAAAGTGTATGATTTTATCTGGGAAGAATTCTGTGACTGGTACATCGAGATGGTAAAACCGCGTCTGTATAATGACGGGGATACCACAAAATCAGCAGCACTTTGGACACTGAAGACGGTTCTGGTAAATGCTCTGAAACTGCTGCATCCGTATATGCCGTTTATCACAGAAGAGATCTTCTGCACGCTGCAGTCCGAGGAAGAATCCATCATGATCTCCAAATGGCCGGAGTTCACCGAAGAGTGGCATTTTGCAGAGGATGAGGCAGCCGTTGAGATGATCAAAGAGGCAGTCCGTGGCATCCGAAACGTGCGTACAGGCATGAACGTACCGCCAAGCAAGAAAGCAAAAGTATTTGTCGTATCCGAAAGGGAGAATGTGAGAAATACGTTCGAAAACGGAAAAGTATTCTTTGCAACCCTTGGAAGTGCAAGCGAAGTGACGGTTCAGGCAGACCGCAGCGGCATCGACGAAGATGCAGTATCTGCCGTGCTTCCGGAGGCAGTCATCTATATGCCGTTTGCAGAACTGGTTGACATCGACAAAGAGATCGAGCGTCTGCAAAAAGAAGAACAGCGTCTGACAAAAGAGCTGGCACGTGTCAACGGCATGCTGAGCAATGAGCGTTTCATGAGCAAGGCACCGGAGAGCAAAGTTGCAGAGGAACGTGCAAAATTAGAGAAATACAGCCAGATGATGGATCAGGTAAAAGAAAGACTGACTCATCTTCAGGCAAGATAGGAAACAGGATGCTTCCGGCATTCTTACTGTGAAAAAAGTGGTTCTGTACTTTGTGCGGGACCACTTTGCAGCATCAGGCAAAACAGGACACAGGAAGGGAAATGCTTATGTCATTGCAGTTGATCTACGGCCCATCCGGCAGTGGAAAATCGTATACACTTTATAAAAAAATCATAGAGCAGTCCATACGGGAGCCGGACCGGGAGTTTATCGTGATCGTTCCGGAGCAGTTTACCATGCAGACACAGCGGGAACTCGTAGAACTGCATCCAAACAGGGGAATTTTAAATATTGATGTGCAGAGCTTTTTGCGTCTGGCATGGAGGATCTTTGAGGAAGTCGGGGTGGATACACACACCGTTCTGGAGGACACCGGAAAGAATCTGCTGCTGCGGCGTGTGGCATCCCGTCAGAAAAATGATCTGACGGTGCTTGGACGAAATTTTCGCAAGCCCGGCTATATTTCGCAGGTCAAATCCATCATTTCTGAGCTGAAGCAGTATGATGTTTCACTGGAAGAACTGGATGAGCAGCTGCGTTCGGGAAAAAAAGATGCATTATCTTATAAATTACAGGATATTCGAAACCTGTATGAGGGATTTCAGGAAGAACTTCAGGGAAAGTACATTACTTCGGAAGAAATCCTGGAAGAGCTCTGTTATGTCGTAAAAAAATCTGAAATTTTAAAAGGCTGTGTGGTCGCCCTGGATGGATTTACCGGATTTACGCCGATCCAGAACAAGCTGCTGAGGGAACTGATGCAGACGGCGGAGAAAATCTATGTCACGGTGACGTTGGATGCCTGGGAAGATCCGATGAAAAAGGTTTCCATGCATAAACTCTCTTATCTGAGCAAAAAGACGATACAGCAGCTGGCCGGGGCGGCAAAAGAATGTGGCTGTATGCTGGAAAATCCGGAAGTGCTCGGAAAAGAAGGAAGCATCCGTTTCAGAAGTGCACCGGCACTTCGCTTTCTGGAGAGACATCTGTTCCGACCGGGCAATCAGATTTATGAAGCCCAAGATTCACAGAAGCTGGAGCGGGAGCTGTCTTTGCATGTGGCAAGAGATGCGAAAGCAGAGGCAGAATTTGCGGCACGGACGATCTGGCATCTGGTGCGTGAAGAGAATCTGCGTTACCGGGATATTGCCGTGATCACCGGGGATATGGAATCATTTGGTGACCATATGAAAAAGGAATTGCAGCAGAAAGGCATTCCGTGTTTTATCGACCGCACCAGGAAGCTCCTCTTAAATCCGCTGGTTGAATTTCTGCGGGCGGCCCTTCAGATCGCAGCCAAAAGCTTTCGCTATGAGAGTATGTTCCGTTATCTGCGAACCGGGCTTGCGGGGCTAAAAAAGGATGAGATCGACCGGCTGGAAAACTATGTGCTGGCAAATGGGATCAACAGCCGCAGACGCTGGGAAGAGCCGTGGGATGAACAGGAAGAACCTTTCAAAGAGAAGATTCTGCCGCCGCTGCTTGCCTTTGTGGATCAGGTCAGAGAAAAGGACGGGACGGTGCGTCAGAAAACAGAAGCACTTTATGATCTGATGGTGCATTATGGTATTGAGCAGAAAATGCAGGATTACCGGGAAAAATTTGAGCAGGAAGAGGCTTATGACCTTGCAAGAGAATACGAGCAGATCTACGGCATAGTGATCGAGCTGTTTGACAAACTGGTGGAGCTGCTTGGTGATGAGCCGATGAGCCTTCAGGAATATACCGAAATCCTCGATGCCGGATTTGAGGAGGCCAAGGTTGGCATGATCCCTCCGACGATGGACTGTGTGCTGGTCGGCGATATCGAGCGTACCAGGTTAAAGGACATCAAAGTACTGTTTTTTCTGGGGCTGAATGACGGCTGGGTGCCGAAAAAAGAAGAAAAAACCAGTATTCTCTCCGATATGGACCGGGAAACCTTATCCGAGCTTGGCATGGAACTGGCACCGACGGCAAGGGAAAACAGTTATATCCAGAAGTTTTATCTGTATCTGAATCTGACAAAACCATCGGCAAAGCTTTATCTTTCTTACGGAAGGATGGGGCTGGACGGACGAGTGCTGCGTCCTTCCTATGTGGTCGGAAGTATTTTAAGGATGTTTCCGCAGCTGACGCTTCAGGATGAAGATCTGATTGAAGATCCGCTTGCAAGGATCACAACGGCAGAGAGCGGGATTGTGCATCTGGCGGACGGACTGAGAAAAGCGGCACTTGGAAGCGTGGAGAAGACGGCGGCCAGTCTGTTTGGATGGTACGAAGGACAGGAAAAATATCAGGATCTGGCGAAAAAGCTGCTGGATGCGGCCTTTCTGCATGGAAAGACGGAGCCGATGTCAAAGACGACGGCAAAACGGCTTTACGGACAGACGCTGGTCAACAGTGTCAGCCGGCTGGAGAAATTTTCGGCGTGCTCCTATGCACATTTTCTGAATTATGGTCTTCGGGTATCGCAAAGAGATCTGTTTGTATTCCAGCCGGTGGATATGGGGAATATTTTCCATAAGGTGCTGGAGTCTTACGCACGAAAAGTGGAGGCGAGCGAATATACCTGGTTTAACATTCCGGAGAAAGAACAGAAACGTCTGGCGGCGGAGACGGTAGAAGAGGTTTCCGAAGCTTATGCATCAACCCTTCTGCATTCCAGTGCCAGAAATGAATATGTGATCCGCCGCATGAAGCGGATCATGGAACGCACGATCTGGGCACTGACCAGACAGGTGCGTGCCGGAAACTTTATTCCGTCCAATTTTGAAGTGCCGTTTTTAAGTTCTTCGGACTTGAAGGCGGTGAATATCGCACTTTCGGACGAAGAGACGATGCGGCTGAAAGGGCGGATCGACCGCATTGATCTGTACGAAACGGAGGATGAAGTTCTGGTAAAAGTCGTAGATTATAAATCAGGAAATAAAGTGTTTGATCTACAGGAATTTTATTACGGACTGCAGATGCAGCTTGTCGTTTATCTGAATGCGGCACTGGAGATGGAACAACGCATTCATCCGGATAAAAAAATAAAACCGGCAGGCATCTTCTATTATGCAATGAAAGATCCGATCGTGGATCAGAAGCATGGGGAGAGCGAAGAAGAGCTGGAAAAACGGATTTTGAAAGAGCTGCGTCCAAATGGTCTTGTCAATGCAGAAAGTGAAGTGGTAGAAGCACTTGACCGCAGTCTGGAGAAAACATCCGATGTCATTCCGGTTGCCAGAAACAAAGACGGCAGCTATTCTCGCTATGCGAGCGTGGCATCCGAAGAGCAGTTTTTGACACTTTCGAAATTTGTGGAAGAGAAGATGCGGGCGATCGGATGTGCGATCCTTAAGGGAGATGTAAAGATCAATCCTTATGAAAAGAAAGGAAAAACAGCCTGCGATTACTGTGAATTTAAAGATATCTGCGGTTTTGATCGGAAAATACCGGGCATGCATTACCGGAGGCTGAAAGAACTGGATCCGGATGATATCTGGGAATTTTTGCGAGAAAGAGGGGATTTTTGATGGGAAATCTGTGGACAGAAGAACAGAAGCAGGTCATCTGGCTTCGAAACCGGAATATTCTGGTCTCGGCGGCGGCAGGTTCCGGAAAGACAGCCGTTCTGGTAGAGCGTATTTTGCAGAAGATCACGGACAGGGAACATCCGGTGGATATTGACCGTCTACTGATCGTGACGTTTACAAGAGCTGCGGCGGCAGAGATGCGTGAGCGGATCGGACTGGAAATCCAGAAAAGGCTGCTCGCAGATCCGGATAACGAGAATCTGCAAAGACAGGAAACGCTGCTTTTTCATGCACAGATCACGACGATCGACAGTTTCTGTCAGTCGGTGCTTCGGACATATTTTCATCTGATCGATCTGGATCCGGCGTTTTCCATCATGGATGAAGGAGAGGCAAAACTTCTGCGGCGAGATACGGCGGAAGAGCTTCTGGAAGAAAAGTATCAGGAGGGCGATACGGACTTTTTACAGTTTGTGGAATGTTTCGCAAACGGAAAAAATGATGAGAATCTGATCGAAATGATCTGGCAGGTCTATGAATTTTCCAGAAGTCATCCATGGCCGGAAGAATGGCTGGAAGAATGTAAGAAAAATTATGATATTGATACACTGGAAGATCTGATCTCAAGTGAATGGATGAAAATGATCTGCGAGCAGGTCGATCAGACCCTGAATGATCTGGAAATGATCCGAACAGAAGCCCTGAAAGTCGCAAATTCGCCGTACGGACCGTGGATGTACGCAGATGCCCTGGAGCAGGACGGCGAGATCTTAAAACAGCTTTCTAAAGGCAATGATTACGCAGAATATGCCAGACGTTTTCTGAACATCAGAAAATTTGCAGTGCTTTCCAGAAAAAAAGATGAAGAAGTATCGGATGAAAAGCGGGAACAGGTAAAGCTTTTGCGTGATCAGATCAAAAAAGGCATTGCCTCTTTGCAGGAGCAGTATTTTTACCAGAGTCCGCAGGAGATGTTAGAAGAGCTGAAGGCGGGAAAAGTGTCCGCACAGATGCTTCTGATGCTGGCATCCGAGTTTGGATTGCGGTTTACGGAGAAAAAACGGGAGCGAAATCTTTTGGATTTCTCAGATCTGGAACATCTGGCACTGCAGATCCTGGTGAAAAAAGAGAATGGAAATGTGGTGCCAGGTGAAGCGGCACTGGCTTTTTCAAAGCAGTTCGAAGAGATTATGATCGATGAATATCAGGACAGCAACATGGTCCAGGAGCTGATCCTGACCAGCATTTCCAGATGCAGCATGGGGCAGAACAATCTGTTTATGGTCGGTGATGTCAAGCAGAGCATTTACCGGTTCCGTCTTGCCTGCCCGGAGCTGTTCATGGAAAAATACGATACCTATACGACGGAAGACTCCGAAAATCAGAAGATTGAGCTGCACAAAAATTTCCGAAGCCGAAAGGAAGTGCTCTTTGATGTCAATTTTATTTTTCGCAAGATCATGCACAGGAATCTCGGAAATGTAGAATATGATGATAATACGGCACTCTATGCCGGGATCGAATTTCCGAAACTGGTCACCAATGTTGAGACGGATGATCTGACGGCAGCAAAATCTCCGCTTTCCGGAAGTGAGATCCTGCTCTTTGATGCAGATTCGGTGACAGAGACAAATGCAAGAGAGGCCGAAGCACGTATGATCGGCGGACAGATCAAAGCGATCGTCGGAAGAGAGCTGGTCTATGACAAAGAAAGCAGGCATTACCGAAAAGCAGAATATCGCGATATCGTCATTTTGCTGCGTTCCTTAAGCGGCTGGTCGGAAGAATTTCTGGCAGTTTTATCGGATATGGGAATTCCGGCGTACACCGGGACGAGAAGCGGTTATTTTTCGGCACTGGAAGTGCGTACGGTGCTGTCCTTTCTGCGTGTCCTGGATAATCCAAGACAGGACATTCCGTTTACCGCAGTGCTGACGTCTCCAATCGGCACGTTTGCGACAGAAGAACTGGCGAAGATCCGTACGGAGAATCCCGAAGTTTCTTATTATGAAGCGTGCCGGGCGTATGAAAATGCGGGCAGCGACGGGATTTTAAGAGAAAAACTTCAGAAGTTTTTTAAAGTGTTGGAACATTTTCGCAGTTGTGTGCCGTATACGCCGATGCACGAGCTTCTGTGGAAAATTTACGAAGAAACCGGATATTTTGACTATGTATGTGCGATGCCGGCGGGATCGCAGAGAAAGGCAAATCTTGAGATGCTCGCAGAAAAGGCGGCAGCTTATGAGAGTACCAGCTACCGCGGCCTGTTTAATTTTGTGCGATATATCGAAAATCTGCAGAAATATGAAGTGGATTTCGGTGAGGCAAGTACGATCGGAGAAGAAGAGAATACGGTGCGGATCATGAGCATCCATAAGAGCAAGGGACTGGAGTTTCCGGTCGTCTTTGTGGCAGGACTCGGAAAAGCATTTAACCGGCAGGATGCCAGAAGTACGATCGCCATCCACCAGAATTATGGTGTGGGCTGTGACGTCGTTGATCCGCTGCTTCGGACCAAGGCACCGACAATCTTAAAGAAAGCGATCCAGCAGATCCTGCTGACGGAAAGTCTCGGGGAAGAACTGCGAGTCCTCTATGTGGCGGTGACACGTGCAAAAGAAAAGCTCTATTTGAGCGGAAGTCTCAAAAAAATGGAAGATACGATCTCGAAATGGAGCGGCGGGGCAGGAAAAAAGCAACTGTCTTATCTGGAGATCAAAAATGCCGCATCGATGCTCGAATGGATTCTGCGTTCTGTGCTCTATGAAGAAGGGATACAGTCAGAAATTCCAATCCGCAAATATAGCGTGGATGACCTGTACCGGGAAAAACTGGATGAGGAAAACCACGGCGATACGATCTTGCAGCAGTTCAGAGATCACCTTTTTGAAAAGGAGGAAGGATATGCCGCTTTTCTTGCCTGGATGACGCAGGAGAGTGCGAAAATCTATCCATATGAAGGAAGGCTGGAGATCCAGGGAAAATGTTCGGTTTCAGAGATCAAGCGTCAAAGTCAGATACAGGAGCAGAAAGAAGAACCGGAAAATCAGGGGATCGTACTGATAAAAGAACCGGAAGATACGGCAACAGTACCAAAATTTCTGGAGGCAAAAGAAGAAAAGAGCGGGGCGCTAAAAGGAACTGCCATGCATCATGTGATGCAGCGGCTTGATTTTACGGCAGCGGATACGGTCCGACAGGTGGAAGCACAGCTTTTGGAACTTCAAAAGAAAAAGCAGATAAGCGAAGAAGAGATATCGCTTTTGAACATTCCGGCGATCGTGCACTTTTTCCGAACCGATATCGGGAAACGGGCGGCAGATGCGGCCAGAAGAGGTCAGCTTTATCGCGAAAAACAGTTTGTGATCGGTGTGCCGGCATCGGATATCCGGCCGCAGTGGGATAAAGAAGAAATGGTTTTGGTACAGGGAATCATTGATGCATGGTTTTATGAAGGAGACCAGATCGTTCTGCTGGACTATAAGACGGACCGGGTTTTAAAAGGACAGGAACAGAAGTTAAAAGAACGCTATCAGGCACAGCTTGATTACTATGCAAAGGCACTGAAACAGACGACCGGGCATGAAGTAAAGGAAAAAATCATTTATGCGTTCTCTTTGCAGGAGGGCATCGCTCTTTAAACCTTGCATTTTGCTGCCGGTCGATATATACTGGAAAAGATGTGGATGCAAAGATCAGGGTGTGGACTTTGTTCTTGTTCTGTGTAAAGATCAAAGCATCCAAAAAACGTAGTGCGGCGGATCATAAGAATCCGCTTTACAGAAAAAGTAAGGAAGGTAATATGGCAGAATTTATAAAAAAAATGTACCGTAATCAGGGCATCCGCTATATTTTCTTTGGCGGGTGTACGACATTTGTAAATCTTGGAAGTTATGCCCTGCTGCGAACTGTACTTGGGGTTGATATGACGCTTGCAAATGTGCTGGCGATCTTTCTCTCTATCCTGTTTGCATACGCAGTCAACAAACAGTTTGTTTTTGAAAGCCGCACGCATGGAGTGCGGGAACTGGCCGTGGAAATGGGCAGTTTTATCGGAATGCGTCTCTCCACGATGTTTATCGAAGTGTTCGGCGTTGTTTTTCTAAGCTGTCTGTTTGGCATTCCGGAAGTGGGTTCCAAGCTGGCACTTCAGGTGGTTGTGCTGGTGCTGAACTATATTTTCAGCAAAGTGTTTGTATTCTCGGAAAAAGAGAAGGCACCGGTAAATCCGGTAAAACGCAACTGCTGCATCCTCGGCTTTGCCATTCCGGCACTGACGATCGCACTGGCGTTTGCAGTCAATCAGGTATTTCCGTTTGGAGATCATGGTGTGCTGATCATCGATTCACTCCACCAGTATCTTCCGTTTTTTACGGAATTCCATGAAAAACTGGAACAGGGAAGTTCCCTTCGCTATTCTTTTGGAGGAGGACTGGGCTTTAATTTCTGGGCAACGTATGCCTATTATCTGGCGAGCCCGCTGAATTTCCTGATTGTGCTTTTCCCGAAGAGAAATATGATGGATGCGATGGCACTTCTGATCGTGCTCAAGATCGGACTTTGTGGTCTTACCTCTGCATGGTATTTCAGTACGAAGAGCAAAGGCCAGACTTACATGCCGCTTGTGTTCTCGCTGATGTTCTCTCTTGGCAGCTTTATCATCGGATACTATTTCAACCTGATGTGGCTGGACAGCATTGCCATGCTGCCGCTTGTGATGATGGGGATCGAGCGGATTTTAAAAGGAGAGAGGGGCAGTCTGTTCTGCATTTCCCTGTTTTATGCATTATACTGCAACTATTACATCGGCTTTATGCTCTGCCTGTTTTCCTGCCTTTATTTTGTGGTTCTGTGGATCAGTGCAAGAGAGATCAAGATCAAAAACATCATTACTTCAGCAGTCAATTTCGGCTGGCATGCCCTGCTTGCAGGAGGTATGGCTGCCGTGGTACTGCTGCCGGCCTATGTCGCACTTGGCGTTACGGAGTCTGCGGAGAACAGTTTTCCAAGCCCGATCAAGCTGTTTGTCAATAATTTATCGCAGCTGACGAGCCAGTTTGCATTCTGCGAACCGATCAACATTGCGGACGACCAGATCGGTGTCAATGCATTCTGCGGAACGGTGACGCTGATCCTGGCTGTTCTGTATCTGCTGGATAAAAATATCAAGCTGCGTGAACGGATCGCAAAGACGGCACTGCTTGTACTGCTCTATGCAAGCTTTGATGTCAATGTGCTCAACTATATCTGGCATGGTTTCCATGTACAGAACGGACTGCCGAACCGTTTTGCATTTATCTATATTTTCCTGATGCTCACGATGGCGTTTGATGCCTGGAGGCATATGCATAAGTTTAAGGTATGGCAGGTTCTTCTGGCGATGGCAGCACCGCTTGCGTTTGCCATCTATTCTGCAGTGACCGGACTTGGCGAACGGGAACTGTATACGTATGGCATCACCATCGGACTTCTGATCCTCTATGGTATGGCGATGCTGATCTATCGCCTTGGGAAAATGCACCGGGAGGTCTTCCGCTCTCTTTTCTTTTTCCTGGCAGCGGTGGAAATGGTAAGTTATGCGATCTTTGGTGTATTCTGCAACGGAACTGTGGGAAGAAGTACCTATCTGGATGAGCAGATTGCCTATGAAAAAACAACCGAACGACAGGAAGGCAGACAGGGAAATCAGGATAATTTCTATCGAAGCGAGATTGACAGCAACCGTATGCGTGACGAGAATATGTTTCTCGGAGCGGACGGCGTGGTTCTGTTTTCCTCTACAATGCCGGCAGCTACGGTTGATATGTGCAAAGGCCTCGGTATTGAGGCGAGAACGAATAAAAACGGTTACAATGGATTTACCAAACTGGTCAATGATATTTTCGGCGTAAAATATGTGCTCTCGAGCCGCGGAACCAATCAGCTCTATCAGATGGAGAAAGTCGATCAGGAAGGTGATATGAATCTGTATAAGAACAGCGGGGCATTGAGTCTTGGATTTATGGTAAAAGATGACATTATTGACTGGACGACAGACAGCACCGATCATTTTGAGGTACAGAATGATTTCGTGACGATGGCAACCGGTATTGATGAAGATCTTTTTGAACTGGAAGAGACGATCGACATGGAAGACGGCGGCACTTATACAATCGTGCTTCCGGCGGGCAAACAGGTTTATCTGGATGTGACCTCATCTGTGTCCAGCATTGAGATCACGACACCGGATTATACAAGAACATATGACACTTATAACGATCATCTGTATGACCTCGGATGTTTTGATGCGATCGACAATGCGACAGTCACCTGCACCTTTAAGGAAAACCAGAGCGGACCGGTGACAGCGGAAGTGTGGACCTGCGATCAGGAACTCTATCAGCAGGTACATGATGAGCTGGCCAAATCTCAGTTACAGCTCACAAAATTTGAGGACGGAAAGTTTGAAGGAACGGTGGAAGCGGCCGAAGACGGCGTTCTGATGCTTTCTCTTCCATATGATGAAGGATGGAGCGTCAAGATCGATGGCGAAGACGATGATTATTATATGATCGGAGATGCACTGACCGGTGTTGATGTGACAGAAGGAACACACACGATCACGTTTGAATATACGCCGGAAGGACTCTGGAAGGGTACCTGGATCAGCCTGATCTGTGTGGCACTTTACCTGCTGACCAGTGCGATCTGGATCAGAAAAGGTAAAAAGCCGGAACTTTCATCTGCGGGTGATGCGTTTGAAGAATATGACTTTGAAAACGGACAGGCAGAAAAAGATGCGGATGAGAAAGATGAAACAGCAGAAGAAACCGTATCTGCGGATCAGGCGGACGCAGATACAGGAGATATACAAGAAGGAGATGGAGAGGATCATGGAATTTGAGTTCTCGAAGAAAGCAGACAGCTTTCAGGCAGGAATTTTTGCAATATTAAATGAAAAGAAAGAAGAGATGGTGAAGGCGGGAAAGAAAGTTTATAATCTTTCCGTCGGCACACCGGATTTCAAGCCGGCACCTCATATCATGGAAGCTGTTTCAGAGGCGGCAAAAGATCCGGAAAATTATAAATATGCACTGACAGACCGCCCGTTTCTTCTGGAGGCAGTGCAGAATTTTTATAAGAGAAGATTTGGTGTATCCATTGAGCCGGAAGAGATCATGACGATCAACGGTTCACAGGAAGGTATGGCTCATATTGCCTGGGCACTCTGCAATCCGGGCGATGTGGTCTTAACTCCGAATCCGGGGTATCCGATCTTCAGCATCGGTCCGTCTCTGTGCGGTGCGGATGTGCGTACTTATCCTTTGTACCGTGAAAACGGATTTCTGCCGAAGCTTTCCGATATTCCGGAAGAGACGGCAAAAGCAGCAAAATACATGCTGGTTTCTTATCCGTTAAATCCGGTCTGTGCAACGGCGAATGATGCCTTTTATGAAGAGCTGATTGCATTTGCGAAAAAATATAATATCATTATTTTACATGATAATGCATATTCTGATATTATCTACGGAGGAAGAGAAGGAAAATCTTTTTTAAGCTACGAAGGGGCAAAAGAAGTCGGTGTGGAGTTTTATTCTCTGTCCAAGTCTTACAACCTTACCGGTGCAAGAATTTCTTTTGTGATTGGAAATCAGAAGATCGTAGATAAATTCCGTTCTGTGAGAACGCAGTTTGACTATGGTGTTTTTCTGCCGATCCAGTACGGTGCGGCAGCAGCATTGAACGGTCCGCAGGACGCAGTGCTTGCACAGTGCGAAGAATATGAGAGAAGAAATCAGGCATTCTGCGGCGGACTTCGCAGCATCGGCTGGGATGTTCCGGACAGCGAAGGTACGATGTTTGTATGGGCACCGGTGCCAAAAGGACATGGTACATCGGAAGAATTCTGTATGGAACTGATGGAAAAAACAGGACTGATCGGTGTGCCGGGCAGCAGTTTCGGAAGTCTCGGAGAGGGATTTATGCGATTTGCCCTGGTAGAACCGGTTCCGGTGATGCAGGAAATTGTAAAAGCAATCGCAGAGAGCGGATTGTTGAAAAGAAAAGGAGAATGATGTGAAGGCAGGTTTTTTTAAGCAGCTTTGTGAAATTGCGGGAAAAGAAAATGTCAGAACAGACGAACCGATGAAACAGCACACAACGTTTCGCATCGGCGGTGCGGCGGATTATTTTGTTTCCCCACAGACAACAGATCAGATAAAAAATATTATAGACTTATGTAAAAGCGAGGCAATGCCATGGTATGTGATCGGAAACGGAAGCAATCTTCTGGTCAGTGACCGTGGATTCCGTGGAGTGATCATTCAGCTTTTTAAAAATTTTTCAGATCTTCGCGTGGAGGGAGACAGGCTGTACGTGCAGGCTGGCACACTGCTTTCCAGGATAGCGAAAAAGGCACTGGAAGCATCCCTGACAGGGTTTGAATTTGCAGCCGGGATTCCGGGAACCATCGGCGGAGCCATGGTGATGAATGCCGGAGCCTACGGCGGAGAAATGAAAGATGTGACAGAAGAAGTCACGGTTCTGACAGAAAAAGGCGAAATAAAAACCTTAAAAAGAGAAGAACTGAAGATGGGATACCGGACAAGCATCATTGCAGAAAAAGGCTATCTTGTGCTGGAAGCTGTTCTGCAGCTGACAGACGGAGATCTAAAAGAAATCCGTGCCGTGATGGAAGATCTGAAGAAAAAGCGGATTTCCAAACAGCCGCTGGAATATCCGAGTGCCGGAAGTACGTTCAAACGTCCGAAAGGATACTTTGCCGGAAAGCTGATCATGGATGCCGGACTTCGCGGATTTCAGGTCGGCGGTGCACAGGTATCGGAAAAACACTGCGGTTTTGTGATCAATACAGGCGATGCAACGGCAGAAGATGTCACCGAACTGATCCGTCAGGTGGCGGAAAGAGTAAAAGCACAAAGTGGTGTGACACTGGAGCCGGAAGTGAAATTACTGGGAGAGTTTTAAATGAGATTTGTGATTGTGACCGGTATGTCAGGAGCCGGAAAAAGTACAGCATTAAACAGACTGGAAGATATGGGATATTTCTGCGTGGACAACCTGCCGATCTCGCTGATTTCCAAATTTGCGGAGATGGCGTACACACCGGGAAGTGAGATCCAGAGGGTGGCACTTGGCGTGGACGTAAGAAGCGGCGAGGCACTTGGAAAACTGGAAGATGTGCTGGAAGGCATGGCGGCAGCCAGTCAGAAATACGAGATCCTGTTTCTGGATGCAGCTGATGAAGTGCTGGTGAAGCGTTATAAAGAAACGAGAAGGACCCATCCGCTGGCACGCGGCGGCCGCGTGGACCGCGGGATCGCACAGGAGCGTGAGAAACTTGCGTTTCTGAAGCGTCATGCAGACTATATCATCGATACCAGCAAACTGCTCACAAGAGAGCTTAATATGGAGCTGGAAAAGATTTTTGTGGAAGGCAGAGAGTTTAAAAGCCTGGTTGTGACGGTACTCTCTTTTGGGTTCAAGTACGGAATTCCGGCGGATGCCGATCTGGTATTTGATGTGCGTTTTCTGCCGAATCCGTATTATATCGATGAACTGAAAAAACAGACCGGAAATGACAAACCGGTGCAGGATTACGTAATGGGATTTGATGTTTCCCATGTATTTTTAAATAAACTGACGGATATGGTGCAGTTTCTGCTGCCGAACTATGTGCAGGAAGGAAAAAATCAGCTGATCATCGGCATCGGCTGTACAGGCGGCAAACACCGTTCTGTGACACTGGCAAATAAGCTGTTCGAAAGCCTGAGTCTCCAGAATGATTACGGCATTCGCATCGAGCACAGAGATATCGGGAAATAACGGAGGATGCCATGTCATTTTCAAGTGGAGTGAAGGACGAATTATCCAGACACCAGACGTTGGCACGCCATTGCCAGATTGCCGAGATCGCGGCGATCATCAGCATGTGCGGCGGTGTTTCCATATCCGAAAAAGATCATTACAGTTTAAAAATCCAGACAGAAAACGTATATGTTGCAAGAAAGTACTTTACTTTATTGAAAAAAGCATTTAATATAGAAGTTGAAGTTTCAATCAGGCAGGGTACATTTTCAAAAGGAAGCCGTACATATACGGTGGCGGTGTTGAACCATGAAGATGCGATACGTATTCTGAAGGCGGCCAGGCTGTTCAATGCGGATATGGAAATTGAGGAGCAGTTTTCTATCTCGGACAATCTGGTGATTCAAAAAACATGCTGCCGACGGGCTTTTATACGAGGTGCTTTCCTGACGGCGGGTTCCATTAGTGATCCGCAGAAATTTTATCATTTTGAAATCGTATGTGCGACGGTTCACAAAGCAGTTCAGCTTCAGGAGATCATGAATGATTTTGGCGTGGACGCGAAGATCGTACAGCGAAAAAAGCATTTTGTAGTGTATCTCAAAGAAGGATCCCAGATCGTAGATATGTTAAACGTGATGGGAGCTCATGTTTCTTTAATGGAGCTTGAGAATGTACGCATCTTGAAGGAGATGCGTAACTCAGTCAACCGCAAGGTCAACTGTGAGACAGCCAATATTCATAAGACAGTAAGTGCGGCAGTCAGACAGATCGAAGATATCCGCTATATTCAGCAGAAGATCGGTTTTGAGCAGCTGTCCGAGGGACTTGCAGAGATTGCAAGGCTGCGTCTGGAGCAGCCGGAGGCAACGCTCAAAGAGCTGGGGATGATGCTTTCAACCCCGGTCGGAAAGTCCGGCGTAAATCACAGACTGAGAAAATTAAGCGATATTGCGGAAACGCTAAGAGATAATGAGGAGGAAAATTATTATGATTAAGAAACCGATTACCATTCAGATTCCAAGTGGGCTGGAAGCAAGACCGGTAGCACTGCTTGTTCAGGTTGCCAGCCAGTTTGAAAGTGATATCTATGTAGAGAGCGAACAGAGACGCGTTAATGCAAAGAGTATCATGGGTATGATGACATTAGGACTGACATCAGGGGAAGACATCATGGTGTCTGCCAGTGGTGAAGATGAGCAGGAAGCAATTGCAAACATCGAGAAATACTTAAGCGGCAAGGCAAATTAAATACAAACTGCAAAAGAAAATGTGCAGCCCCGATTTTTTCGGGGCTGTTTTTATACAGGGAGGTAGCAGTGCTATGACCGATATTATGCTGGTAGACGATGAAGTACTGGCACTGGAATATCTGAAAAACATGGTGGATTGGGAAAGAAACGGCTATCATGTGGTGGGATGTGCGACGAGCGGGAAAAAGGCTCTGGAACTTTTTGACAGGACGCATCCGCAGATCGTGATCTCGGATATCCGCATGCCGGGAACGGATGGTCTGGAGCTGACAAGACAGATCAAAGAAAAAGACAAAGAAACCGTTGTGATCCTGCTTTCGGCGTACCGTGATTTTGATTATGCCCAGAAGGGAATCCGCTACGGCGTATCCAATTATCTTCTGAAACACGAGCTTTCTTCGGAACTGATCCTAAAAGAGCTGGAAGAAGTGAAAGAAAAGCTGGAGAGAGCAGGCAATAAGAAAAAAATATATCAGAAATATTTTATGAATCAGCTGATCTACCATCGGGTGACGGCAGAAGAACTGGATGAGAGCATCCCGGGCAACCGCTTCTTTCTTCTGCTTCTCCACAAACGTAATCCGGTCATTCAGGGTCAGTTTGCCGAGGCAAGGTGGACCGAAGAAGAGCAGGAGGCTGTGAGGAACATTCTGGAAGAGAGTCTGGAAAATATTGTATTTTATGCAGCAGATGTGCAGATCACGGAGAACAACTGGATTTTACTTTACCGCATTGAAAATACAGCGAGCAAATACATGGTGAACAGTCTGATCCTGCGAAAATGCCATCAGATCGCAGATCAGCTGGAGCAGTGTTTGCAGATGCATTTTAACATGGTCTACAGCTACGAGATCACACCGGAGGAGATCAGTGAGACTTTCCGCACCATATCACGCCAGATCCGCTATTCCGTGTTCTGGGAAGATGAGGCGATCTGTGCAATGGAAAAAATGCCGGAAAAAGAAAAGAAAGCAATCTGGGGCGAACAGATCCGCATACTGCGGGAAGCGATCTATGGTTCAGAAAAGGAGCTGGAAAAGCAGATTGAAGCAATCTTTTTTGGAATCCTGGAAAAGGAAGATCTGGAAAACTGCAGAACGCTTTTGCCTTCGTTGAGCAATCTGCTCGGGGAACTGTGTGAAAGTGAAAACTGTAAAGAGATTGATCTGAAAAAACCGCTCTATACAATTTGTGAAATTGAACAGTATTATCGCAGAAATTTTTTATACATACAGCAGAAATGTGCAAGGAAAGCTCAGCTTGGTTATTCCAGAACAGTGCTTGATATCATGAATTATATCGAAAAAAATTATCAGCAGGAATTAAGCCTGGAAGTTCTGGGAGAAAAGTTCCACATGAACGGGGTGTATCTTGGACAGATCTTTAAAAAAGAAACCGGACAGACCTTTCTGAAATACCTGACAAACGTAAGGATTGCAGAGGCAAAGCGTCTGCTGCGTGAGGAGAACTGTACCGTCGCACAGACAGCAGAACTGGTCGGATACCGTACAAGCCAGTATTTTAGCCAGATTTTTATGCGGAACGTAGGGATGAAACCGCAGGAATATAAAAAACAGAGGGAAGAATGAAAACAGAAAGAAAGAAAAAAGCCAGAAAACATTTAAAAGGCCGGATTCTGTGGAGCATTTCTCTGATTCTGATATGTTCCATGATTTTGAGTACGCTGATCGGCTATTTATATTGTAATCAGGTGGTGCGAAAACAGAGGATTGAAGAAGAAAAAAACCGTCTGATGCAGGTTGGCAGCCAGATTGCATTTCAGGCGGAGGATAACCGCCGGTTTGCACAGAGTATTCTGGTGGATGAACAGCTGCAGTACCTTCTGGAAGAGAACGTCAAAGGGAATGAATTCCGCAGGCAGAACCAGTATGATAAGGTGACAAAACGGCTGGTGTTTTATAATAATCTGCGTACCTATCTGGAAGGGTCTGTTCTTCAGATGGCAGACGGAAATTTTTTCGGAAGCAGTTACAGCTCCAGGGACAGTGCCTATCTGAGGCAGAAATTAAAGCAGAAGGAACTGGAAGAATACACTGCAAAGAAGGAATGGATCTATTCCGATCCCTATTATGACAGTGACTCCGGAAATGATAAAAGAAAGATCTGTTATGCGGTTTCAATGTATGACAAACGCCGTTACGGTCATCTGAAAGCGACACTCTATCTGGAGATGAGCCTGGAGTACTTTCTGACGCAGGTGAAGGCTTATGCAGAGACACAGGATATGGTTGCCCTGATCGGAAATGGTTCGGAAATTCTGTATCAGAAGGATAAAAAGAATGTGCTGCGGAATGCCATAAAAGAAAAAGATCTGGATCAGGAAAATATTTATCATACTTCCGGCGGTTATCTGATCTGCATACCGGTAGAGGGAACCGGATGGAAGCTCTGCACGATCATTACAAACACAGATCTTCTGAAAAACAGCAGTTTTGTGCTGAAATTCTTTATGCTGTCTTTTTTGATTTCGACAGGGCTTGTGTTGTTTGTGGTTTCCAAAATTCTTGAAAACAGGGTGCGTCCGGTGGCGGAACTGTCAAAGCAGATGGAACGCACGGAGTATGGCAAACAGCAGCCGATCCACATTGTCCATACCGGCGATGAGATCGAGATTTTATATCAATGTTTCCAGGATATGATGACGGAGCTGTACAAAGGAGAGCAGGAACGTATTGCCTATGAAAAACAGAAACGTGATATGGAATATGACATTACGCTCTCACAGATCAATCCACATTATCTCTATAATGTATTAAATAC
>SKEC01001339.1_pt1 | contig 19401 bp, 21 predicted proteins | sample 4826641 | NCBI WGS metagenome assembly SKEC01 (sample SAMN11008819, study PRJNA524170) | human gut metagenome | biome: Human fecal sample; material: Feces; isolation source: fecal sample from pouch patient p18, p21 | host: Homo sapiens | place: Israel: Tel-Aviv | collected 2015-12-22
GAATGTCCCGTTGACTTTCCATAGGTGTTCGTGTCAATCGTTGCCTTTCCCAGAAGTTCGCTGACATATTTATGCGTCCCCTGCTCGTTGCCACCCAAATATAAAAATTCGTCACAGTTTCCCATAATGCTTTCCCACTGCTTTTCGAACAATGCCTTTAACTGTGCCAGATTCTGCAAAATAATACTGACTGACACTTCTCTGGAACGCATAACGGACAAAATCTTATCGAAGTCATCTGGCAGTGAAACATTTGCAAATTCGTCCATGAGGAAATGCACATGAACCGGAAGTCTCCCGCCGTATTTATGGTCTGCCAGATAGAACAACTGCTGAAATAACTGGGTATACAAAATTGACACCAGAAAGTTGTAACTGGTGTCGTTGTCCGGGATTAACGCAAATAAAACCACTTTTCGCTCTCCCAGTGATGGCAGGTCTAAATCGTCAGTTGCGGTCAGTGCTGCCAGACTGGATAAGTTAAATTTTTCAAGTCTTGCTGCTAATGTGATTTGAATGGATTTTAATGTCTTGGCACTACCAGAATGATAATCTTTGTAATACTTCACCGCGATGTGTTCCGGGTTCTTCATTTCCAACCGCTCGAATAGTTCATCAAGTGGTGACTGGTACTGGTCATCATCCTCTCTGACTTCTCCGGCACGTAACATTTCCATTACCATCGGGAAATTCTGTTCTTCCTCCGGTGCTTCATACCGTAAATAGAAAATCAGTGCCAGCAACAGCATGGAAGCTGCAGTATCCCAAAACGGATCGTTCGACTGACTTCCCTTGGGTGTAGTCGCTTTGAATAGGTTCGTTACCAATCTCTGCACATCGTTATCGTCCTTCAAATATACAAACGGGTTATAGCAATGGCTCTTTTCCATGTTGATCAGGTCAAGCACTCTTACCTCATATCCTTTTTCTTCCAGAAGATACCCAGTATCTCTTAGATTTTCTCCTTTCTGTCAAGTGGTTTTGAGATATTTTTTGAAAAATCTCCAAAGCGCACAGCTGTGCGTAAAGTCAATCAGGCAACCTCCGCTTCCTGCAAAGCCATTGCTTCTCTTGCAATCAGAGCCTTTACAAGCTCTTCCTGCGTGTGCTTTGCGTTCTCTGCGGGCATTGCGTTGACAACGAAAATCGTGCCGCCGATTCTCTCTACAAAGCCGGTTTTCATATCCTCCACGGTCATCACCTCCCTCCGTAAAAATAGGGGCGTCCGCTTCCGAACGCCCCTAACCAGCTCAAGAAAAAATCATTCCTTTTCATAGATTGCTTTCAGCGCAGCATAAAGGTTTCTGCCCTCGTCCTCCGTGAGCGTGATACCCTTGCCGCATCGTTCGTGGTTCGGATGCCACTCTCGGATGTCCAGCTTGGCGGCATTGCCGTTCCACGAAATGAAGTTTGCTTCCTTTGTGTAGCCTTTGCCATTCTCTCCGAGGACGGCGAGGGGCTTTGTAATCGTGCTTGTAATGTCTTTCATTTTCGTACCTCCGTAATTCAAGTGTTGAAGAAGTTAAAAAGTCGGGATAGTAATGGAAGAGATTATCTTTCCCAATCATTTCTGCCCCGACGGTGTTTGGATTGTTCTTTTCGGGCGGCGGCTCTGTCCTCCCGTTCCTTGCGCTCCTGCGCTTCCTTGATGCTGAAAAGCTCCTTGACCTTCTCTACAAAGACTTCCACCAGCTTTGGGAAGTGCTCCAGTGCCTGCAAAAACGGCTGGCATTTTTCTTTGAGCCGGTCATAGCGTTCCTGCAATCGTTCCACGGCAGAGGACGCATTGAAATATTGCCTTTGATAGTAGGAAACGCTGCTTTTCAAATCTTGGATTTCACTGCGGCTTGTGATACCCTCCTTGGCAAGTGCCGTGAGCTGTTGATAATCGTCCTTGGAAACGGCAATCTTGCCGGTGATGGTTTTCTGTCCCATTCCCTCAATCTCTGCCATTGTCTTGCGGACTTCGTGGGCAGGTTCATAGCGTACCTGCTCGGCTTCAATGCGTTCCTGAATGTCGGCAAGCCGCTCCTTGTCCTTCTGAATCTGATAATCCAGGCTGCTCAGATTCTCCGCCGTACTGCCCAGTACGCCACGCTCAAAGCCGGCAAATCCCGCTTCGGTCATATGCGCAAAGAGCTTGTCTTGCAGAACGGAATAGGACTTGCGGAACATCGGCTTTCCGTATTTGCTGATAACCTGCTGCCCGTTTTCGTCCAGCAGAGGAACGGTGTTCTTCCACTTCTTTGAGTGGGAAACTTGGTTGATGACCTCCTTGACCGTTCCTCTCAGGGCTTCGTCCTTGCAGCGTTTCGACCACAGGATTTCTTTTCGGACGGTGGGGATCGCCACGATGTGCAGGTGGTAGTGGTAGACCGGCTTGCCCAGTTCTTCGGACACCGCCTTGTTGATTTCATCGGCGTGCATAACTGCCGACACAATGTTGTCCTCGCCGTAAATCTCACAGCCGAAGCGATAGGCTTCCTCGTAGAACTGCTTGGCGTATTCGTATCCACCGTGCTCCTCAAAGTACCTTGTGTTCACATCAATGACCAACTCATTAAAAATGGTTGCACCGGCTTTCTGTCCTCTTGTGGAGATTTTGCCCTCGTCAATGAGCCGCTGGAAATACTCGTTGTAGGTCAAACCGCCCGTGTCCTTGAAGTGAACATTGCGGGCAATTTGCTCGGTGTCTACATTAAGATTTGCGTAGCTTTCATTCTTGCGCTCATTGTGTCGCTCGGTTTTCTGCGCTCCCTCTGCGGAGATTTTCTCCACTCGGATAACGCTCCAGTTTCCTTCCGCCATTCTCATCACCTCCAGTCAGCGGAAAGGGCGGGGGTGCGGGTTACGCAACTTTTTCAAAGTGCGTAACCCACTATGACACTTTCAGCTTCGCTGCAAAGATGTCGTGGGCAAGGGCTTTCCTCCCTTGACCTCCCTCAAAACCTCAATCAAATAGGCAGGTCGTCCTCATCCGTGACTTCCTGCCCATTCTCAATCGGTTTTTCAACCTCCGGCAAAGTCCAGTACCAAAGAAAGCCGTCCTTCACAGAGCGAACTCCGGCTTTCTTTTTGGACTTCTTGTAGGTTGATTTCTTGAAGCCTGCGGCTTCAAGCTTTGCTTCGCAATCGGAAGCCAGCCGTCTGCCGCCCGACAGCAGGGAACGGATAAAATCCGTTGCCGCTTCCTCACGGGCATTCGGTCTGCCCATCCTCGGAGCAGAAGCAGAGAAAGCATCCTCTGCACTCAGCTCCAGCTCATCAAGAAAGTTCACGCCCTTGTCGGCCACCTCAAAGAGAATAGCCGAGCCCATCGGTGCAAGATTGCTCTTGACCTGCACCAGATAGCGCTCGGCGGGGTTCTGCTTATTCGCCGTGCGTGTGACAGCAAGAATGCTTCTCGCTGCACCGGCAATGTCGATAGAGCCATTGGTGCGATAGAGGGGACTTGAGTCCTTTGCCTTGTTCATATGGGCGATGATAACAATGGCGCAGCCGGTGTCCTTGGCAACGGCAATCAGGTGGTTAAACTCGGCTCTCGTTTCGTTGGCGTTGTTCATCGAGCAGGTGTCACCGATATACGAACTCATCGGGTCGAGGATCAGCAGCTTGGCGTTGTACTTCTCCACGGCTTCACGGATACGGTCATCCCCGAAGGTCAGGCTCTTTTCGTCCTCCTTGATGAAGATGAGTCGGTCGCCATCACCACCTGCCGAATTAAATCTCGGCACAACGGTATCGTCTGCATCGTCCTCGGTGGTCTGATAGATAACGGTCATCGGCTCGCCGCTCTCGTCCTCATCGGCAAAGGGCAGCGGCGCTCCCTTGGAAAGCAAAGCAGCAAGAGAAAGCATCAGCTTACTCTTGCCGTCGCCGGGGTCGCCTTGCAGCAGTGTGACCTTGCCGAAGGGGATATAGGGATACCACAGCCAGCGCACCTCTTTCGGGGTGATCTCGCTGGCCTTGATGATTTCCAGCTTTGCGGGAATGTTGTTTGGATAGTCTGTCATTGTCTTGTTCTCCTTTTCGATAGATAGTGCGGGCATTGGATAACGGCGGCACGGAAGCTCTGCTTGCAGCTCCTTTCGCATTTCCTGCAAAGCTCGTTATATTTCTTCCTGCCACGCTCATCAAGAAAGAACGCCCATTCTCTCTTGAGGTATTTCGGCATACGGGGCATAGCGGGCACCTCCTTTTCGCTGCCTAATTGCCGATTTGCTCCCGAAACGCAGAAACGCCCAAAACCTGACCCCGCTGTATGGTTTCGGGGCGATTTTGGGCGTTTTCTTTCGATATGAGCGGCTTTGTTTTAGCGGCGGTATCCTTACCGTCCACCATTCAAAAGCCGCTGTTTGTCGCTTCCGGGTAACAAAAAAGCGCCGTATTGCTACGACGCTTTTGTCTTGCTCGGAAGATGGAGCAAGGGAACGCTATTCAATTATCTGTTGTACTTTTTCTTCCTGCTTACAACCGTTGTGCCAATGGCTGCACCGCCGCTGATGAACAACAGGGCAATCCACAGTGCAAGGTTGCTTGTATCGCCGGTCTGGGGACTCTTATCGGATGTTCCCGGTTTGGTACTGGCAGGCTTTTTCTCAAGAGCAGCAATCGCATCTTCGATAGCCTTTGCCATCTTGTCTACTTCAGATTGCTCCGTAATATTTTTACCACGGACAACAGCTTTGACAGCGGTTTCCACACCGGAGAAATCCTTGTAGTCATCCTTCTTCAAAGCGTTTGCTTTGGCAATGGCTGCGTCAACCTTTGTGTAATCAGCATCCTTGTATTGCAGGGCAGCAATGGCATCTTCAATTGCTTTCGCCATTGCATCCACTTCGGTCTGTTCAGTTATATTCTTGTCACGGACAACAGCATTGACTGCTGCTTCCACGCCGGTGAATTCCTTGTAGTTATCCTTGTTCAGTGCATTTGCTTTGGCAATGGCTGCATCTACCTTAGTATAATCAGCATCCTTGTATTGCAGGGCAGCAATGGCATCTTCGATAGCCTTTGCCATCTTGTCTACTTCGGATTGCTCCGTAATATTTTTACCACGGACAACAGCATTGACGGCAGCTTCCACGCCGGTGAAGTCCTTGTAGTTGTCCTTGTTCAGGGCTTCCGCTTTTGCAATGACTTCATCTATTTTAGAGTAGTTCGCCGGAATATTTTTGCTATCCCAATCAAAGGTGGGATGTTTTATACCCGGTACCCATCTCACACCTTCCGCGGCATTGGCGTTAAGTCCCGTCAAAACGCCTTCATCCATAAAATCATCAACTGCTGTGCCTGCCGAATTTCCGCTTTGTGCATTGGCAACATTAAAATTATATTTAGCATCATTTGGCCAGAAACAATTCTTTGCATCTTTATCTACGACATAACCAAGCCAGTAAGTATTTTCCCAGCCATCGTTGCCGATTTCTTTTGTAGCGACAAGGCAGTTGACCATGCTTACACCTTTGCCATATCCGATAATACCGCCAACGGGAGCCTGAATGGAGTTTACAACGATTTCTCCACCAAACCAACAGTCGCTTATTGTCACCTGTCCCCTATACGAGGCTCCGACAATGCCACCCAGCGAATCCCAGCAATCCATAGGCTCTAACCCGCCTTCTTGTTCTGCATAGTACTCGCCGTCATAGTTACCCGTAATTGCAGCGGTAGAATAACACTGGCTGATACTGTTGTTCCCATTTAAAAATCCTGCAATACCACCTATGTATTTTTCTATATAAGAGCCTCCGGTAATAGAACCAGTAGTATAACAATTATTTATAGTGGAATGGGTCATCCAGTCCACCAAAATACCTTTTCCGTAAGTGGATCCATCTTTCATTGGTATCACGATATCCGCATTTTCAATACCGAGATTTTGCACAGTTGCATTGTAGATAGCACCGAACAAACCGTTTCTATACAAGTTATTGTTATTGTCTTTGTTTTCAGATTTTAGGCCCTCATGAGAATACAGGTTATAAACTACATGGCTTTGTCCGTCAAAAACACCCTGAAATGATCCCACATCCGTATTTGCTCCGTCACCGATAGAGATCCATTCATGCCCGCCTAAATCCAAGTCATTCTCAAGATAAATGGTTTTGTCCTTAAAATTTGCCATATCACCATTGATAAGCTTTGCCATGCCTGCCAACTGCTCGGCTGTTTGCAGATGAAATTCCGTTTCATTCTCATCATACCAGCTTGTATCGGCTGTCCCATCCCAAGAGTCTGTGGTGCCTGCCGCAAACGCTGTCATCGGGACAAGCGCCATCACAAGACACAACGCAAGCAGAAGGCTTAGAAGTTTCTTCTTCATTTTCATTCCTCCAAAATAATTCTATCCGCTATTTACTTCCTCCGGCAGCGGACACGCCGGAGAAGATAGAAGGTTTAACCGGAAAAGATTGATTTGCCGGTCGTGGTTAGGACTTCAATATCAAACCACCATCCTTCCGGCAAACGCAAAAAGCCGAAGCCAAGGCATAATGCGCCCTGTCTCCGGCAACTGGTTCGTTATAAATTGTATGAAATAAGACTTAACACGCTGAAAAAACGGCACTATGCTCCTGCCGAGCCGAGCCGAGCCGAGCCGAGCCGAGCCGAGCCGAGCCGAGCCGACAATAATTGTCGCATTTCCGTTTGCCATAGTCAAATCCTCCTTCCATAATTTCTAAGGCAAAAGGATATGAATTCCCCTACCCCATAGATATACAAAAGTATTTTAGCAGATTTTCTCCAAAATCTCAAGTAGTTTTCAGAATATTGCTCTCATCTTTTTCTCAAAGCATTGCCTTCTTCCATTACTCACGAAACTTTATGACTTCTTGAATACTACCTGAAAAGGAAAAGCCGCCGTCTGTTGACAGCGACTTTTCTCTTTATCGGGTAAACCGTATCAGCAATTCATTTAAGGCATCCACGGCACCGTGCCTTTTCGCCTGTATCTCTCGATTTCGCCACTCCATAAGGCACTGACAAATTACTCTGATTTCTACCGGCTCAAAGGGGATTTTCTTCTTTCGCCCCGGCTTCATTGCTTCTGCAATGTCGCACAGGCGCAGGGCGAGGGCATCAATCTGACCGTTGGTTTCTGCGTCATAGCTTCTGTGCTGCTGTATTAAGCCGTTTATCAGCACCCGCACCTCATAATCGTCCAGCTTGACCTTCATAGCCGCCCTCCTAACAGTAGATAAGTTCGCTTGAAACGATTTCCGTAGCAGCGTTTCGCAGATTGTTCATCCTTTGCACCCACAGCATTTGATTTTCCTCTTTGAGGGCTTCCGTAACGCCCTCTTTTTCGGAAAGCTGCTTTACCAGCCGAGAAAACATTGCTTCTGCCTGCTCATTGAGGTCTGCAAGGTAATCGTTCAGCTTGCCGGTGGTCAGCAGTTCGGCATACAAACCAACTTTGTGCTTGCGGATATACCGCAGATGTCGTTGTCCCCAGATGCCGATGGGTCTGCCCTCCGGCTCGTCCTCTCCGGCAATCAGATAGTAGTTCCCGACAAGCTCATACTGCAAGCCTGTCCGTTCGTCCGTGATGAATTCTTCCATTGTGTCGTCCTCCTTGAATTATATTGCTTCTCCGGCTTTCTGCCCGGATTGCTTACGGTGATAATAGGCAAGCTGTCTTTGGTTGCGATTGATGGTTTTGCATTCCTCGGAGCACAGCACCTCCTGACCGTTGGACGGCCAGAAGGGCTTGCCGCATATCTTGCAGACCTTTTGACGGAAGGTGTGCTCTCCCTTTTCGGCATAGCGTTTCTTTTCTTTTTCGGCTTGCTGATGGGCTTTCGTGCAGTCGGTGTTACAAAACCTCTGCCTTGTGCTGCTTGGATAAAACTCTTTGCCGCATTGTTCGCACACACGCTTCGGGTACTTATGACCGTCATTCGCCGCCCAGCGTTCCGCCTTTGCTTTGGCTTGATGTGCAACATTGCTCTCACGCTGCCGGTTCTTCTTGCGCCTGGCTTTTTCCGCCGCTTCTTGCTCGGCTTTTTGTCTTGCTTCGGCAATTTCCTTTTCGGAAAGCGGGAGGTCAAACTGCCCGATGAAGTTATAGTAGATGTCCACCTGCTGCTGCCGGTTCGGCTTTTTGCCTATGGCTTCGTGAACAACGATTTTATCAATCAATTCACACGCCATCTCTTTCGTCAGCTCTGCGGGCTGCTTATACTTCTTAATGAGCCTGATAAACCTCCCGATATGAGCAGAGGACGCTTTCGTTTGCTCCAGCTTCTCCTGAATTTCCGACACTTGGCTCTCAAGGCTGTCCTGTTCAGTCGAGTATTTCTTCATCAGAGACTTGTACTGCTTTTCGGGCAGCAGACCTGAAATGAAATTCTCATAAAGACTTCCAATCAGGCGGTCAAGCTCGTTCAGTCTGCGATTGATTATCTGAAGTTCATCCTTTTGCTTTTGCGGTTTGCTGTTTACCTGCGCTTCCCATTTGCATTTCAGTTCTTCGGCAAACCCACGCTCATCTGCGATAATGTGGCTTGAAAGGCGCTGTATAGAGCGCAGTACCAACTGATAGAGGACTTTGTCGCTGATATGATGGATGGTGCAGTTCACGGTTCTGTTCCCGTAGCTGCTGCATCGGAACGAGTGATAGGGTTCTCCGCTTTTGTAGTAATTCGTCTGATAGGACATCTTACTGCCGCAATCGGCGCAATACACAAGACCGGGCAGTAAGCATTCCTCTTGGTGCGTCCCTTCCTTTATACGGCGTGTGGCGTGTTTCAATCTTCTGTGCGCCAGCTCCCAAAGCTCGCTGTCAACGATAGGCTCGTGGGTGTCCTCAAACACAAGGCGTTCCTCATCGGTGGCAAAGCGGCGTTCATCGGTCTTAAAATTCGTTCCGATGGTCTTTCTCAGCACAGTATGACCGAGATATTCCTGTCGGCTTAAAATCTCTCTTACCGTGTTTGCGTTCCAGCTTGTGCAGCCGTACGCCGCTTTTCGGTTGCATTGTTCGGGGTGATATTGGAGGGTGTACGCCGATGGGATAAGCACCTTTTCCTCCGTTAGCTGTCTTGCGATTGCCGGAGGCGTCAAGCCCTCTGCCGCAAGCTCAAAGATGTGTTTTACCACCTGAGAAGCAACAGGATCGACCACTAAGGTCTGTTTATCTTCGGGCAGTCGATTGTAGCCGTAGGGAATGCTGCCGGAGCAGCGTTTGCCATCATTCATACGGGACAGAAAGATAGACTTTATCTTGTTGCTGGTGTCCTTGGCATACCACTCGTTCATTATGTTGAGGAACGGGGTAAAGTCGTTATCCTGCGGTTTGTCGCTGTCCACGCTGTTATTGATTGCGACAAAGCGTATCTGCTTCTTGGGGAACAGTATCTCGGTATAAAAGCCGACTTCAAGATAGTTTCTACCGAAACGGCTCATATCCTTGACGATAATCGTGCCGATTTTTCCAGCTTCGGCTTCTGCAAGCATTGCCTGAAATCCGGGACGATTAAAGTTACGCCCTGTGTAGCCGTCATCGGTAAAATGCTTGATGTTCGTCATACCGCTTTTGCGGGCAAAATCTTCGAGAAATCTCTTTTGATTCAGTATTGAGTTCGATTCGCCCTGCTGCTCATCATCCTTGGACAGCCTTTCATAGAGGGCTGTAACTCTGTTAAAATCCCTGATTTTAGGCACTTTCTGACCTCCTTTCCGTCTTTTATTCGCAGCCGTATTCAATGGACTGCTTGCAATATATATCCTAAAACTTCTTTTCCGTTTGGATCTAAAACCACAAAAGAAGTATTCGCCTGCATCAGATTCGGCTTTGCAAAAAATCTGGTCTTTCCGGAACCAGAACCGCCAATTACAACCGTCAATACATTTCGCAAATGTTTCCTCATGTTATAACTGATCTGCACATGCATGGTCAGCAACTTATTTTTTGTAAACCGCTTCTCCTTGTATCTGCGATTTATTTTCTTCACATTTCCCCATTTAGCAGAACCATGTTCTTCACCTCGTCGGTAATGTTTCTTGGTAGAAATATAAATCCCGATTCCCATGCCGTAAGACAGCAAAAAAATAAGGACAGTTTTTACACTGTCCCCACATAACCGAATGTAAAACGGATGGTTCATTGCTTCCGGGACTCCATCCAGAATCCCCATAAGACCAGACGAAAGATAAGGTGCGACAAGTAACGCAAACCAGATAACCGGGATAATTCCAATTACCGCCAACATCAGACTGCTCTGCTCATCATCGTTCTTCATGGCTTCTGCGTCCTCGCTTTTCCTTCTCCGGCGGTACTTCGATTTTCTCAATGACTTTCATTAAAACATCATCGACAAGCTCCGTATCTTTTCCCTCTTTCAGCATCTGATTCCGCTTGTCCTTCAGGGAATGGAACACTACACCGCTCTCATATTTGTCCAGTTCTAACGTAATCGTATCACTGCTCATTTTGCATTCTCCTTTCCCGAATTTTTCTAGCGTGCTTCTTTTCTATGTTGTCCTCTGGATTTCTGTTCTTTCTTTTCAGGCTCTGGATTTTCTTTCTTATCTTTCACATTTTCAGAACTGTCTTGCCCGGTTTTTTCAGCCTCTGACTGTCGGTAAGTTGCATTCCGATTCTGATCCAGTACCTTTGCCATTCTTGCAGAAATTGCATTCGCTGCATCTCTGGCTCTGGAAAGTTCCACTCTCACTTCCTGAGTCTCCATTTTTTCAAAAAACTCTGGTGCATGTAAAAAATTATATCGACTGGTATCCATTCCATATTTTTTACACAACATATAAGACGCACACGATACATGAAATGCATCTTCATTTTTATCATAGTGTGGATTTCCATCCGCATATCCGGCAAATACCAATTCCGGCACAAGATTCTGAAAGATTTCCTGTGCACTCATCCCTTTTCTTACATAAATACAACCTTCTTCCGGTTTAAAAAATGCTCCTTTTTCATCCGGCATCTGTTCTGGTTCTGCTGCAACAATATTTACCGGAGGGGTACTGACTAACGCCCGGATTAAATCATGTTCTTCATATTCTGACTTTTGAATTGTTGTATCGGACATTGTTGTCTGAGAAATATCATATAGCTTTTTCGCATTATAATAATTTCCAACTGTACCATCTTCACGCTTATATGTTTTTCCTGGCTCTAAAATCAGAACTGGATTCTGTCGTTCCATACGTTTTAAATAAAATCCATGATCTCTCCAGTATCCATAGTCACCTAATTTCTGTGCATCTGGTCTTTGTGCCAGAATCAGAAGTGCATTATTGGTAGTATATCGATCAAAGGTACTCTGTACATCCAGATACTTCTGCAGCATTTTCCCATCCGTTGCCACTTGTGCGGTTACCTGCTCTGACAACTCATAGCAGCGATTCCTGTTATTTTTGCTTTCCGCAATAAATGCCTGTACCTTTTCATCCTGTGGTACAGCCGATGCATTTAATAAAGAATCAAAACTATTATCCATAAAATTTACCTCTCTTTCCCTTTCCTTGGTCTTCGTTTCTGTTGTGGCTGCTGGTGGCGAATCTGATTCCGGTCTTTATTTCCCTGATTTCTCACCGGATCATTTCTATTCTCACGCCGCTCCGCTTCTTTCTTCCTTGCATTCTGTATTTCCCGAAGTTCCTTTCTGACCGATGGTTTCTCTGGTTTTTCCGAGATAAATAGCTTAGAAGTACCCTCTGCGGTTTTCTCTTGCCTCTTTGAGGTAGGCTCGGACAGACGGGATTTGGTCGTCTTTGCCAAAGAAGGGTTTTGCTCCTTCCCCTCTTTCTTTACCGGCTCTCCAAAAAGCTCATCCATAAGCTGATCCTCCTTGGATTTCTGCGGATAATCTTTCTCCGGTTCTGCCTGTCCCTGTTTTTCCTGCTGAACCTGTACTTTTTCCAGCTTCTTTTCCTGCTTCTCTGATTTTCCGGCTTTTGCTTTTTCTGCACGTGTCCGCTCAATTTCCGTCTTAATCTTCGCTGCTTCTGTTACAGATGCAAACTGGAATCTATCTACGATACGGTTGATTCTTGGTGCATCTTCTTCCTTTACAATCACATCTACCAGTCCGTCACTGCTTCCTTTGGGATTTCGGACTGCACAATATAACACACCATATCGCTTTGTTTCCTGCACGAATTGTTTCAGATCACTTTCTTTCACCGAAAATACCGTCAGTGGTCTACCTGATTTAACCAATGTTTCAAGTCTTACTCTGCCTTTTGTCTTTTTCTTCTCTTTTAAGACTGTATACAGCATCACTGCCAGATGCTTCGCACCTGTACCACTGATCTTCAATGCTGCTTCACCGACTTCCAACGACATTCGTACCACCTGATCAGCGGCTTCGCCTGATGTATTCATGGCTTTGTTCCTCCTTCTTCTCTTTTTCTTCCCGCACCGTCTTAAATTTTTCTTCGATTACCTTGGAACGTGCGGCGATTCCATCACAAAGTGCTGCCTCCTTTCTGAGCGTTCCAATTTTCTCTGTCAGAACTTTTATCTGCTCCTTCATTTCCTGTATTTCTTCTTCCGGTCTGTCTGCCCGAATCTTATAACGCAAGTGCTTCCGTTCCTCCGCACACTGCTCCATTTGTTTCTGTAAATGGTCTTTCAATGAAAAAAGCTGCTCCGTAGTATCAATGTGATAATGGCAAAGCAGCTTCGTTTCTTTAGAAACGGTATTCAGTTTTAATAAATCCTCCCGGAACAATACATGCACCTGTTTAGCAGATATTGACGGGCGATTCTTCGGTAGGATTCCTAAAAGATAACAGTAATGCAGATACAATCCCCGAAGTCCTCCGATTTTTCTTGTCTGCTTGAAGTTGCCGGATACCCTAATCCGGTAATGCCTCTGAACCGGAAATTTCTTCTCGGCAGGTAATTCATTTTCTTCCAGAATCCGAACCCTGATTGCTTCCAGTGAATAATTCTCTCCAAAATTCCGCTTTAACTTCAGACCACGCTCCCGCCCTTCCGGACGAATGGTAATGTCTTTCCCGAACTTAAAAGAATATCCTTTTTCCCGCAAATAAAAAAAGAACTGTTTTTCAGTCCTCGCCTTTCGGATTGCCTCGTCAACATCTGCCTTTACCATGCTGTGATAACTCGGCTTCCCATCCTGTTCTGCCTGCCACTCGGCATAATGTTTTCCTTTTCCCTGTTCTGGCTGCCTCACAACCGATAACTGGTATTCTTTACATAAACGGTCTGACACCATCCGCATATCCCGGTAATCCTGATTTGTCCTGTGGTATCTTTTCCCATCAATGAATGAAACTGAGTTCACCACAAAATGGTTGTGCAGATGATTCGCCTTATCCAAATGAGTCGCAATCAATACCTGATACTGACTGCCCCACAATTCTTCTGCCAGCTTCTTTCCAATCTCATGTGCCATTGCCGGATTACATTCTCCCGGTGCAAAAGACTGGTAGCCATGAAACGCAACAATTCCGTCCTCCTTTCCAAAACGCTTTTTGACTGCAATCATTTCTTCTCTGGCGGTTGTCGGTGCACAATTAAGTCCCGATACATACTGTTCCATCAGTTCTTCCGATTCTCCGACAACTTCCATTTCCATTGATTTAGATTGTCTCAGTCTGGTCTTTTCTGCATTCACCGCATAGGTAATCACATCATTAAGTCCTTGTAATTGCCCGGTTTCACTTTCTGAAATCAGTTCTTGGCTCGTCTGTTCTTTGGTCTTATCTGGATTTTCCGCATAATTGATTACTTTTCCAATCCACCCCTTGATGCTCCAGATTGATGTCACTGCCATGATTCGTTTTTCTCCGGAAGTATTACTGCTTCTGTAATCTTACGGACCGCTTCATTGAACTTCCACACTTCCTGATTGTAACGCTGCACATCTATCACATTTAACACATGTGCTTTCTGTGCAATCTGATTTAAGTTATTTCCAATCTTATGAAGTTCCCGCATCATGGAATAATAATCTGGTGGCGGTGCGTCTCTTGGAACAACACCGGAAATCAACTGTCTCAGGTAAGCTTCCCGGTTCAGTCCACTTTTCTTTACTTTCTTATCCAATACCTCTGCTTCTTTTTTGTTCAATCGAAAAAGGATTGCTACATTACGTTTTCTCAACGCTCCATCTCCTTTACTTTCTGTATAGAATCTGGTTCCTGGCGAATCTGGTGTTTTTCTTTATCGTAGCTGTAAACTCTGTCTGAAAGGACTTCCTGCCGTTCCACTTCATTTTTATTTACTTCCCGTACCATTTCACCAAGCATTTTCGGTTCCATCTCTCCATTATCCGGAACGATCAGAACTTCATGCACAGATGACGGTAACACATAAAATCCTTCTGGAAAAAGCTGTTCCAATTTATTTAAAACTTCTGGCTGCGTGATCATAGATGCCCCATATTGCTTTTCTACATTCGTAAGTGCATACAACATATCATGTGAACGAAATCCAAAATCAACATTTTCATCTAATAAATTTGTTGCATGTCCTTCTTCATTAAAAATACTCAACATCATTTCGTCCATTGACTGAAGAATCGGTGTATTTACAGGCTGGGTATTTGCTCTGGCCTGATGGAACATTTCTTTTGCATCCACATTCCACATCTTAAGATGTTCATTTTTCACCTTCATAGTCGCTTTTCCATCGTTAGACTCTACCGGAAAATCCACATAACAGATAGCCGACAGATCTTCGATATTTTCATGAGGCATTTCCTGTAACATTCGTTTGTTTGCCTGGGTGTTTACAAGCATCACTGCCAGATGTTCCTTCACTGAATCATAATCCATTGGGTTGATACCGTTGTGCACAAACGGAGCATTGCCTGCTTCTTCCATGCATTTTGCAATTTCATTCATCACTTTCTCAACAGGTTCACCCAGACGTATTTCATTGAAAAACGGCTCTACATAAACAACTGGGCACACATTTTCTTCCTGTAGTCTTACCTGTACTCCTACCATCTGGACTCCATTATTTTTATTCATCTGCATTACCTGAAATTCTGCATTCTCATATTTAGCTGGGAGAAAATTCCGAATGTCTTTTGCTACACCTTCCGCAAATACCTTTTCTGCTATCATCTCTTTTACAATCATTTCTTCTGTTCTCCCTTCTTCTTGTTCATTTTCTTTAAATATTCCTGATACCGTCTTTCTGCTTTCTTCTTGTCTTTCATTGATACTTCAACCTGCATCTTGTATCTCCTTTCTTTTTGTCTACCGAATCTTGTTAATCTGCAACAAGCACATCAACACTACTCCTATAATGCCACCTACTAATACTCCACAAATAAACTTCAACATTGTTACTTTCTCCTTTTTCATTTTCTGAGGGTTTCAGGGATTCTCCCTGACAAGCTGCCGCAGACTGCCAGACAGGAAACCTGTGTGGCAATCCAAAGGCGTTGCTTGCTGGTATTGTGTATTCTTCTGCACCCGTCTCACTGTTCCGGGTATCAGAAGATTTACTTGCCGAAAAAGCACTTGCTTTTTTTATTCTTTCAGTTCACAAATCCCGCAAGTTTCACACAAGTATTCACACTTTGTGCATCGTACATTTTCATCAGTTTCCATACATTCTTCACTTGCCGGACAATACTTTTGACAACTTTCACACTGCTCCGTACAGCTTTCTTCTGACATTTTTTCAGCAATAATTCCAAGTAATTCACTCTGTTCTTTTTCCTCTTTCAACTGTGTTTCCCAAAAAATCTTCAACAAATCTTCGCTGTCTACATCGTCTTCCATCATCAAAATCAGTTCTTTCTTATACACAACCTTCAGCTCATATCTTGCAATTTTCATATCTTTTTTCACCTTCTATCTCTCATATTTTTCATGACCAGACATATTCTTTTTCATGCTTTTTTCTCTCTTTGTAATTGCCAGATTTAACTTGATGCAGAGCAGATCGTTGTAATCTTTTCCTTGTTTTGGTGGTACATCTTTTATCTGATATTGCTTCGGAAGTACTGTAGAAATTGCTTTTGTGGCAAGTCTTCCAATACGGTCATTATCCAAATGCAGAACGATTGTCTTCACCTCTGGATGCATTTTTAATGTCCTGGCCAACGCTGCAGGGACTTTACTTTTTTCAATTTCTTTTGCTGGCTGATAGACACCTGCCAGTGACAATAAATGTTCTCTCCTCCACTCTTTCCCGTCTAATTTCTGCAACGTCGCATAGGATAATAAATCAATGGCTGACTCAAACAGATGCACCGTATCATTGGATTTCTCTGCAAAAATGGAAAAAGAATAATTCTTATCGCTTCCATTTGCTTCTCCTATAAAGCTGGTTCCGATTCCTCTAAGAGCTGCATATTTCGGATTATCTTTCTCATCCATCCCTACAAACACTACGTTATGATGAAATGCACTTTCATAAACTCTTCCGGACTCCAAACAAAACTGAATGATTTCCTTATCAATCCCACGTCCTAAAAGATACGCAATCACTTTCTGATCATCTTGATTTTTCTTTGGCAACAGTAACTGTTTCTCCATCGGAACATTCTCATATACAGAAAGAGGCGGCTGAATATTTGCCCGTTCTGCAAGCAATTCAACCGCCTCTAAAAAACTGTATCCTCTTACTTTGATCAGATAATCCAGTGCTGATCTGCCACCGGTTCTCTGACTCCACCACATCCATTTTCCATTTGATATTTTCAAACTATCGTGTGTTCTGGTAGTGTAGGTGTTGCCAGAAAAGTGAACCAATTCGTATGGTTCATAATTTTTCAGGTATGTGAGCAAGTCCATCCGCTTGACCTCTTGCACAACTGATGGTGGTATATATGGCATAATTTTCATCTCCTTTCCTGCCTTGGATTGATATTATTCGGGATAATACCTAGGCATGAAAATAGCCAGGTGATTCCTTGGGCTGGAACCATCTGGCTATGTAAATTTTACCTTTATTTATTTGTTATTTCTTCAACAAAATCTTCTGTATCCAATTAAAATTTATCCCTCATTAATTCCATACTTCTGAATAGTAATCTGGCGCAAATATCTATCATAATCATAAAAATCTGTATCCGTATATGGTGTCTGATTTTCGAAATCACCAATAGCTATTCCTTTTTGTGTTAACTCATATGGTAACTTTTGGATTGAAAGATTCAATGAGGCTCTTTTTAATTTATTAAAGTATGCGTAGTTAACCGGATTCCCTATTTTCATTTCCGAAACCATACTTTGAGAATATCGTACTCCTTGCTCATAAGGAATAAACAAAGCCAAATTCATACATATATTATGTCCAAATTCATTTGACGAAACTCTCTTGCTTATATATGAGATTCCCGCAAAATTGTTAGACTTACATGCGAGCGTTTTTTATCTTTTACTTTCCTATTAATTCACAATCCTTCAATATCTTCTCGATAGCCTCCCATGCAGTCAATGAAGGATTCTCTTTATAATACTGATACCCTTTATATTGATACAAAGTATATCCATTATCTTGATTTCTCTGCATGATTTTCCTTGCCCGATCAACAGCCGCAATTACATTGGACAAGTCCATTTTCTTAAGACATCTCTTGAAATTATTCTCTTCTTTGAATTCGTCCATATTTTGAAATTTTTCTCCAAACGCCCGGTTAATCGGTGTAATATACTGTTTTCGGTGTGAAAATGACGCATTACAGTTCGTCATATGAAGAATGATCCATAAATCAAAAGTAAAATTGCTATATCCAGATTTATATTTTATCTGTTTTCCTATTTTTTCTGCCTTCTTCATATTGTCCAAAGCTTCTTGAAAGCCTTTGACATGAAGCGGTTCATCACTTTCGTAATCAAAAAAATGATAGATTTCAATCTTTCTGGTAACAGTCAATGACTTCGCATGCTTTAATGGATTTTTCCTTACCGGACAATCAATAGACACCTTGCATGTAGCTTTTTCAGTATTATTTATCGTATCCTGCAGCCATTTTAAGTACCACTGTTCTGTTTCTCCCTCAACACTGAAATAATATTTATTTGTTGGTTTTCTCTTTGCCATCCCTATCCCTCTTTTTCATCACATAAGATTTCTTCAAAGATTGGTGTAAAATCAATATCCTTTATTGCTCCATACTGGCTGATAAAATATTTGCTCATATAATCTTCGTGCTTACGAACACCCTTATCACCTGTTGTGCCGAAATCAGATAATGCATATAATACGCTGTCATGTGTATCATCATCACGCTCAACAAACTTAATCTCGTCTCTTCTGAAAAGATTTGAATTCAAAAATATCGGATTATGAGTATTAAATATAAGCTGTGCATGATGGATATTTACATCATCATTATGAAATACATTGATAATACTCATCAATGCCATCGGATGAATAGATGCGTCAAATTCGTCCACCACCAGTGTTCCACCAGTTTGCATTGCTTTAATTACAAGTGGAAACATATTGATAAAGCGAATTGTTCCATATGACTCAAAAATATCTGCTGCAACCGCCGTAGTCTTTTTGTTTTTCATATTTTTAAATACAGAATATAATTTTGCATCCGGCTCGTCATCACTCACAACATATCCTACTGCATTTGAATTGATTCCAAATAATTTTGCAGCTTCATCTGTTGTTTTTTCAACATAGATTGCTTTCTTTTTTGGATCTGCAAATCTTTTAATCAGTTGCATCGAATCCGCACGATAAATTACCATAAACTTATTCGTAAACCAATCGACAATCAGCTTTGTGAATTTAGGCGAAAAAATCAACTTAAAACCATTTGTTAAAAATAATTCTTCCTGATTCAAACTATTTTTTGCAATTTCATTTACACTGTCTGCGTTCTGTTCTGTTATATCTGACAAATAATCTTTAATAACCTTTAAGTTTTCTATTTTTAGATCTTCCGCACGTTCAAATACTCTTTCCCCATTGACCTCCAGCACTTCTGCAAGGATTTTTCTTTGATGCTCCTCCTCAAGAAAAGTTCCAAGATCAACCTCTAATTCATAGTGTATTTTAAATTTATGATCTTCTCCATCTTCCTCATAAAATTCTATTTCAAAACATACCGGTTTTGATTCCATTTCATTATTATTTGGAATCAATTCTAATGCTGCTGCAGCTGGATTCGGTGATGATTTTTCTTCAGAATTTCTGATATTTCCTCTCAAAACAATTGCCCGCAATACATCCATCGCACCAATAATATTAGTTTTTCCTGCCGCATTTGGTCCATAAATAACTGAAGAACTTAACCCTTTTATCTCTTTTCCTTTTATTTTTGTCTTCATAAGACTATAATCTAATCCCTTTTGTTTTGGCGTAGCTACCATTGAAAAGCTTGCCTCTTCTACAAAAGATTTATAATTTTTTGTTTTAAATGCAAGAAGCATTTTATTACCTCCATTCTGCTTGTTTTTAACAAAATCATATTTATATTATAG
>SKEC01001349.1_pt1 | contig 19353 bp, 34 predicted proteins | sample 4826641 | NCBI WGS metagenome assembly SKEC01 (sample SAMN11008819, study PRJNA524170) | human gut metagenome | biome: Human fecal sample; material: Feces; isolation source: fecal sample from pouch patient p18, p21 | host: Homo sapiens | place: Israel: Tel-Aviv | collected 2015-12-22
AACTTGTACTTCATCTGTACTGACAAGTCCAATGACTCCTGACAACATAAATTTCACTTTTCCATTTTCATAACCCAGATAAGCTGCATCTGCACCATACATTCCATTCGTATAGCCCTCATATCCTGTATTATATTCTGTATATTCAGTTACAGCACTTCCTTTTGTGTTAAAATTAACAATCTTTGCAGAACTGTCACCATTTAACAATGCTATTCCTTGATCTGCCAAAGTACCATTTACACTCTCTACTTCTGTAATGTTTCCATTTTCGTCCATAGAAGTTATCTTTTCATCCGTTCTAATTTCAATTTGCTCTTGTTTTTCATTGTCTTCCTGTGAAATTTCCGAATCACCGATATCCGAATTTTCTTTTGAAACATCTTCCAGATTTTCTCCTGTTACTTCATTATTATCTTTCACGTTCTGATCATCCAGAACTACTTCTTCATTTTGTTCCACATTTGAAATCTTTCCCTCCGCAAATACCTGCTGGACTCCCACTCCGGAAAGTAATGCTATACACAATACCACTGATATAAATTTTTTTACTTTATTCATTCTTTTCTCCTTATCAGAAAAAATCTTTCCCTATATGCAAAACGTTCCAAAAACATTATAAACTGTAATGCCGGATATCAATACACTCATCCCTAATACAAATTGATTATACCTTCTGTCTGATACACGAACTTGAATAAGATTATTACTACATACCAAATATAGAAGCCATAATAACGGTCTGTAATATCTACCTTGAACTCCTCCTATACTACTAGATCCAGGTTCACTGAATGCAATATAGAGAGCTGTCCATATCAATACCACTGACATTCCAAGTAAAACTAATATTCCAACTTTTTGTGTCCATTTTATTTTTTTATTTAACTTTGCTGAGTAATCGGTTGAAACCAGTAAAACTGCAATTATTGGAATTAAATACTGAAAACCACCTGGTGCCAGATGTCCCATCAACCTGTAGCATGATTCTGCAAATGCAAAATTGGGAAATGTATTCCAAATATTCTTTAATACTATGCCTGCATATGCAAAAGGTTTCGCCAGGATCAGGCTCATTTGTTGCCCAGAATCCACATTTGTACCTCTCGTATCCTCCATTGCATTAGGATTTAACAATTGTGGTATTATAAAGGTTGACATTAGTATTAAAAATACAATTCCTGCTATAATGACTACCTGATTTCTCTTTTTCTTATTTTCATATCTCTCTCTTGGAATAAGCATTTCAATCAAAGCAACCGGAGCATATACAGCTTTGGGCAAGCATCCTATTATCAAGAAAAGATTCGCAATAAGTATGTTTATTTGAGTGGATTAGATGAGCAGAAAATTAAACCCAGAGTTTTTAAGGGGCCGCTAGACGAGAGATACGAAATAGGAAGAAATATATTTGGAGGTGCGTATAAAATAAAATACTATCTCATAGGGGAATTTATTGATGAGCTTGTAGATAAGGTGGCTCTCGATTTTATAGGAGTGACAAAAGAGGAGTTTTTAAACAAAGCAAAAGAAACAAAACCAGAGCAGGGCACAATAATTATGCATAAAAGAGATGGAGTATTGGTGTTAAAGGAAAATGGCAAAGATATTTTAGATGATATATTAGAGCCTAGATTTTTTGATAGAATTGCGGCGAGGTTAGATCAAGAGCCGTTTATTTGTTTATTCAGTAATTTTAGAAGAGGGACTGCCTTTAAGTGGAGTGCAATAAGTAGCATAGTAAAAAGAGAAGTTTTAGGATCGGATGCTTCAAAAATAAGGAGGGCAGCTATGATTGCTTTTAATTTAAATCATTCAATTAATTATATTTTTTATTATGATCCGAGTGAAAGAAAATGCTTTAACATAAAAAATACCGAAAGAATTCCTTTTAACATGGCAATCAGAGACGTTGTAATGACGGATTTTAATGCATCAATGGAAAGATTAGGAGGATTGGATTGAAAGCAAATATTAAAGATGGTGCAACGTTTGATTTATTTATAAGAGAATTGAAAGCTCAAACATCTCATTTAGGGGGATTAATGAGAGAGACAAATATCTTCTACGAAGAGAGATATTGGATTTTAGGCGATTTTTCTTGCAGTTCTGTATTCACAAGAGAGGATGTGCTTAAATTTATTGCGAGCAAAATCTTTCTTTTGAGGAATCTAGAAGACATGAAAACGTTAGTCTCACAATTTATTGACGAAATTATAGCCAGAGAATATCGGTATGTGCGCGATGAATTAGATTTAAAAATATATAAAAAGATATGGAAGGAAGATACTTTTGAGCCGGGAGTAATAAAGAAGAAGATTTTGCATGATAATTACATTGTAAAATTTTATTTCACAACAAGAGTGATGAAAAATGAGCGTCCTGTCACTATGAAGTTATTGCGAAAAATAAAAATGTCAAAAGACGAGTTTTTAGAAACTTTCGAATCGAAGGCTAAATGGGATTTCGGCGATGTCCGAATAAAATACACTTATTCTAACGGAGATGTTTTACTAAAGGAACCGACCTACAGAATCATTGAATTAGACGTAGTGAGTAAAAGAGTTCTTAATAGAATAAGCGAAATGCTAGACAATAACCCATTCTTTATTGTATCTGAAAACAGAGGACGAGCGGTTGCTATAAAGAAGAAAAATATGCTGTGTTACCTTGAGTGTCAACAAAGAGGAGGAAGAAGTTCCTTTGATTATATTAAATCTGTTATATATTCAACTTTTATAGGAGATAATTTTCTTGCCAGAAAAATTTTATACTACAACCCCAAAACAAAGACTCTTTCTGATGTATGTAACGAAGACAGAGGTTGACATGTGCATGGCTAAAAGAAAGGAGGTGTGGCATGACTAGAGTAAAATCTTGGAATAAGAGAGAATTCGAAAGGCTTCTGCGTCGGAATGGATATAGATTAGACCGCGTTAACGGAAGCCATTATATCTATAGCAACGGCGAAAAATCAATCGCCGTCAAACAAAAAATGAACAAGATGATTGCAAGGAGGCTCATCAAAGAAAACGATTTAAAACTTTAAAGGAGAAAATATGTTTTTATGTTATTTTGCAAAGGCGGGTCAGATGGTAGATCACAGATTTACAGATGATGTAGCTATTGTTTTTGCGGTAACAAAAAAGCGGCGCAATAAGGAAATTCTAAAGCTTATATCTGAGGGTAGAAGAGAAAGAAGTACAGCCGATTAGCTTGAAGGAAATTCTTAAGCGGCCAGAAATTTTAACAGATTATTAAAGGAGATTTAAATGAAAGCGATTAATTTAGGCGATAATACATACGATATTTTTGACGACGCAATGAAAGTGTACAGTGAGTTACCTGTACAATCTTATGTGGTTAGGTGTTCAAAAACGAGAGGATTCTTTTTAGAAAAATACAATGATATGGAAATAAGAGAATCAAAAATATATGGAGTTCATAACGAAAAAATTGCAAAAGTTATGAATATGTTCTCATCAAGCGACCGTAATCTTGGAGTGATTTTGAGCGGAGCCAAGGGAATTGGTAAATCATTATTCGCAAAAATGCTGGCGAATACAGCAATCCAGAAAGGAATACCTGTTATTGTAGTAGATAAATACGTTCCAGGAATTGCATCTTACATCGAAGAAATTGAGCAGGAAGTAATGGTGTTATTCGATGAATTTGACAAGACATTCGGAGAAGTGAAATCAAAAGATGGCGAAGCATCTCCGCAAACTGATTTACTGACGTTATTCGATGGGTTATCTGACGGAAAGAAATTGTTCGTCATCACATGCAACGAATTAAGAAAGCTCAATGATTACCTTATCAATCGTCCGGGTAGATTCCATTATCATTTTAGATTCGAATATCCATCTGCGGCTGAAGTTGAAGTATATCTTAAAGATAAATTAAAGGAAGATTTTTATCCGGAAATCAACAATGTCATTTCATTTGCAAACAGAGTAAGCTTAAACTACGATTGTCTCCGAGCAGTCGCTACGGAATTAAATACAGGAATCAAATTTTCTGAAGCAATCAAAGACCTGAATATTGTAAACACGGAACGCCAACAGTATAATGTTTCTCTTATCTATAATAATGGAACTGTATTTAAATCTAGAAATGCTTCTCTTGATATGTTCAGCTCCGATATCGAATCAGTTTACATGTATGATAAGCGCGGCGGAAATGTTGTTGATATTAAATTTAATCCTTGCGATGCATTTTATGACGAAAAGAAATCTGCTCATATTATTACTCCAGAAAATCTCTTGATTAGTTATTGCTATGATGATGAGTACGAAAACGAAAGAGAAAAGAAAGCTTCATTAGAAAAAGCCGGAATCAAATACGCTGTTATTACCAGAAAAATGCCGAAAGGAATTCATTACGCCGTATAAAGGAGGAGACATGAATTTTAATAAGGGAGAATTTACAAAATTAAGAAAAGATATGAAGGCAGTGCTCGCCGGACTGGAAGAGAAATATCATTTAGATTTTGAATTCGGTTCTATTACATATGGAGAATATGAATTTAAAATGAAAGTATCTGCCAAGAAAACAGATATTGGAGATGTTCGCAAGATTGATTTTGAACGAAAATGCCGAACATATGGATTTTCACCAGAAGATTACGAGAGAAAAGTAAAGTTTGGCGGAGATGAATACATTTTTGTAGGATTCCGAGATAACGCCAGAAAGTATTGTTGCTGGGTTGAGAAGACAAGCGACAAAACAATGGCGGCAGTAGATGTTCATTCAATGATGGCAGCATTAAACAGGGCGTGTTAACAACGTCCTTTTTTAATAGGCAAATTTAAAAGAAAGAGAGATATAAAAGATGATTAAAGATTCAAAGAAAACTACCAGAGCAATCAAAAGAAATGCGGCAATTAACGGTATTTGCGCCGAGATTAATAAGGCTAAGATGGGAGGGCAGACAACCATTAATTTAGGTAGAGAGCATAAAGACTATATGGATATTGAACGGAAATTAGAAGGGAGAAGTCAGAGAGAATACATCCAGAAATTGATTGCGAAAGATATGGGTAGACATCCTAATGAAGCTGGATTTGCGGAAGTAATAGAGGCAATTTAGCAGAAAAAATAATCATATAAATATAAGCATAAACAGTAAGGAGATTTTAAAATGGCGAGAAAACACTTTTTAGTAAAACCAGCAACAGGGAAAAAGTTAACAGAAATGGTAGTTGGAAGTTATCTTGAATCAGGCAAAAAGAAGAAAGTCGTGCACGGCGCATCGGTCGCTATTTCTGGGAAAGAGAAACAGTTCTTGAATATTATGGCGCAGAAAACAGGTAAATCGGTTTCCGCATATGTTAGAGAATTAATTTCAGAGGATATGGATCTGAATCCAGAAGTTGTGGATGTATCTCGCTCTATTCAGTATATGTAAAACCGCAAAAAAATACAGGTAAATATAGAAGTATATATCAGGAGGAAGAAAAATGGCATTTAAAAATTATGGAAGTAAAAGAACATCAGACATTAACTGCAAGGTTATCGAAAAATATGGAAAACTTTCTAACAATGAAGGAAAGATGAATAAAGAGCTTAGAGTCGTGTCTTGGAACGACGGGGAGCCTAAATATGACATCAGACCTTGGCAGGAGAACGAAGACGGAACAGAAAGATGCGGAAAAGGAATTACTTTTACGGCAGAGGAGCTGGCGGCACTCTTTGATATTCTGAAAAATATTGACGAAGAGAATGCAGAAGAATCAGCAGAAGAAATTTGCGAGGAATAATTAGGAGGAAAATCATATGAACAATTTTACTAAGTTTAAACAGGAGTTACAGAAACACTTTAATGAGATGGTATCTGATGCCGAAAAATTATTTGAGGTAGATGTAGATAAAGATGAGCTGTGGGAGATGTATTTAAGCAGTTTTCCGGCGGGAACAAACGGAATTTACAGACAGAGAAGAGAGCATGATTGTGGAGTCTGTCGTCAGTTCATCAAGAACATTGGTGCTGCAGTAACGATTAAAGACGGAGAAGTACATACGATTTGGGAGTTAGACTTAGACGGCGATAAAACCTATCAGCCGGTATGTGATGCGTTAGATGCATTTGTAAAATCTCACAAAGTAAAAGATATTTACGTCAGTAAACTACCAAAAATCGGAGTTGATTTAAACAGAGAAAACGCCGGAGATAAGGTTATTACATGGCATCATCTTTATTGCGAGTTACCAAGAAAACTGGTTGACAGAAGCGGAAGAACTGCCGGAGATATTAAGGGTGGATTTAGAGATACGAAAAATGTATTTAAGCGCTCTTTAGATGAAATCTCCATGGAAGCTGTAGATACAATTCTTGAGCTGATTGCTTCAAATACTCTTTATAGAGGAGCCGAATGGAAATCAGCACTGACCGAGTTTAAAAAGTACAAAGAGAAGTACGATAAAATCGAATCAGAAGAAAAGAAGGAACTGTTTGCGTGGGAAAACTCTTTAGCGGCAGGAATTTCAATCGGCAGAATTAGAAATCACAGTATTGGAGTTCTTTTAGTGGATGTGAGTGAAGGAGTCGATTTAGACACAGCAGTTAAGAGATATGAGCAGATTGTAGCTCCGGCGAATTATAAGCGTCCGAAGGCAATCTTCACAAAGAAAATGTTAGAAGACGCAAAAAATACGCTCACAGAGCTTGGATATATGAATTCCTTGCAGCGAAGATTTGCAAATCTTGATGACATTACAATCAATAACATTCTTTTTTCAAATAAAGACGCAGCTAAAAGAATTTCAAATGCCGGAGATATTTTTGGCGAGTTAGAAAAAGAAGTTGCAATTAATCCTAAGAGATTTTCGAGAGTTGAAGAAATCGCTGTGCAGGATTTTATTGAGAATGTTCTTCCTACGGCAAGAGAAGTTGAAGCTTTTGTTGAAAATAAACACAGCAAAAACCTTGTTTCTATGATTGCACCGGTTGATCCGAAAGCTCCAACAATGTTTAAGTGGAATAATGGATTGAGTTGGGCTTATAGCGGCAATATTGCGGATTCCGATTTGAAGCAGAATGTAAAAGCAGCAGGTGGAGCCATTGACGGTGTTTTAAGATTTTCAATTCAGTGGAACGAAGATGGAAATGATAATTGCGATTTAGATGCTCATTGCTTTGAGCCAGGTGGAAATGAAATTTACTTTAGTAATTGCCGAAAACCGAGAAAATCTAGTTTAGGAGGACAGCTTGATGTAGATATTGTCCATCCAATGGGGAATATTGCAGTAGAAAATATTACTTGGGATAATTTGGATCAGATGAAGCCGGGCAAATATAAGTTTTTCGTAAATCAGTATAGCGGAAGCGTCAAGAAAGGATTTAGAGCAGAAATCGAATTTAACGGCGAAATCCATTCATTTGATTACGGAAGAAGCATGAGAGCAGGAGAAAATGTTACAGTCGCAGAAGTTACATTAGATAAATATGGTAATTTCACGATTGATGAGAAATTAAGCGGTAGTTCTTCAATTTCCAGTAAAGAAATTTGGGGAGTGAATACAAATCAGTTTGTTCCGGTATCCGTCATTAGTTATTCACCGAATTATTTTGACGAGCAGAAGGGAATTGGAAACAAACATTTGTTCTTTTTCTTAGATGGCTGTGTCAATGATGAAGAACCAAATGGCTTCTATAATGAATTCCTTAAAAATGAGCTTTTAGAGCATAAGAGAGTGTTTGAAGCTCTTGGTTCAAAGTGCCATACAGAAGACACAGAAGACCAGCTTTCAGGAATTGGATTCAGCCTGACAAAGAGAGATGAACTTATTGTTAAGGTGAAAGGAGCTACAGAACGAATTATGAAAATTAAATTTTAGGAGGAAAGAGTGGTATGAAAGAAAAAATGAAACAGGAAGCGATTGAACGAATGGAAATGTTGGGGATTTCCCCAACTGCGATTAAAATATTCGAAGAAGATGGAGAGGTTGGGTTATCTGTTTCCCCAGCTTTTCCTATCTGTGAAATTACTCCAGAATATAAAAAACTCATAGATAAATGGGAAGAAAAAACTGGAAGTATCGCATATCACGCCATATATAATGGAGCAGCTGTTGGAGCTTTGCTGTCTATTTTGTTTGTGTCCAGCGATGAAGAAGAATGGGAATTAGACAAGAGAGACATGGAGGCAGGATACCCAATGGCTTATGTGTTTAATCTCGACATCCCCGAATTTTCGGAATACGGGTCAATATCTGTAAAAAATGTAGACGGTATATTAGAAAGAATCGGTTAGAAAGGAGAGATCGTTATATTTCGGCATAATAGTAAAAAAGAAATGAAAAAATTTTTAGAAAGATGATGAATATGATTATTAAAGAGGAGGTGTTAATGAAATGGATTTGTATGAAAAGTTCGCTGAATATGCTAGAGGAAATAACGTTTTTGAAAATGATGATGAGAAAGAATCAGTGCTTGCAGTCGTTGACTTATATGCAGACCGTCCTGAATCCAGTTTAATCAATCGTTCGTCAAATCGACACTGTGATCCATATATTGATGAATATATGAGACGGCGGAGCCATGAGTTGATGATAGAAAGAATAGAAAAAGGACACTCTTTTTAAGTATCCTTACTTTTATATCGTAAAAGAGATGAGTGTATAGACAATTTTTCTTACTTACAAATTTATTATACAAGGAGATTTTATCATGAAAAATAAAAATTTATTTGAAGTAGCAACAAGAAAACAGTATAGATTCCCATACAAAGGAAATGCATCAGTAGAGGATTTATGGCATCTGCCGCTTAAAGAATTAGACGCAGTATTTAAAATTCTTAATGCAGAAGCAAAGAAGACAGAAGAAGAAAGTCTGTTGAATACAAAAAGTGCCGAAGATGAAGCAGTCCTAGATAAAATCGAGATTGTTAAGCACATTGTCCGGGTAAAGCTCGAAGAGAAAGAAGCGAGAGAAAACGAGAAGAAAAACAGCGAATTAAAGCAGCGACTTCTCGGAATTAAGGCGAAAAGAGCAGATGAAGCGCTAGAGAAGATGACTGACGAGGAACTGAACAAAGCGATTGCAGAATTAGAAGCGTAATTTTTTAGCTGGCTGGCTCAATGCTGGTCAGCTTTTTTATAGGAGAAGAAATGGTTAGAAAAGATTTACTTAAAAAGGCACTTGAGGTTGACGAAGGGTATTTTGAATATAAGAAGCTTCGACTCCACAATTCTTTAATCAATAAGCTGCGGAAGCACTATAAAATTTATGAAGCTGTTCAGAATTTTTATGACGACGAAGACATAGAAGACAAAGAAAAAAGGATGGAGCATCTTACATGGCAAGAACTTATTGGCCCCGGAATATGGTTTGCGACGCAAAAAGAAGCAGACGAACAGGCTTTTGATTGGCTTAAATGGATTAAAAGGTCGAGTATGCCGAAGAAAGATAGACTTTATATCGCAGAAAGAGACGGAGAAATCGGGATTTATTTTTACGGCAGAGATTATTGCGAGGATTATTACTTCCATTTTGTGAAGAAAGAAAAAGAACTACTTGCGTGAAGTGGCGAGAAGATCAGAAAGGTAGGGAGATAATATGTTATTACATGAACAGAAATCACTATACAGAATGGACGCTGAAGAAAAAGAAAATTTAAAGGACATGGTTCTTGTTGCAATCAATGAGATTACGAAATTCGATCCAGACAAAACAGACAAAGACAAAGAAGATTTTGGAGTAGAATTTTCAAATATCGCGCCGTTTAATCCAGTGATGATAAAAAATGTTCTTATTGAATTGGGGTATGAAGCAGGATATTTAGATGAAAATGGATGGGACGGAAATTACTGGTGTCCCTTTATTCATCCAGATAAAAAGCATTTTCCCCCAGTTAGATTAACAGGAACGACATGGATACATAAATGCCAGTTGCATGGAATGTATGATGATTGTGAAGTGTATCCGCATCTAGAAGACAATTTGGAATATACATGCAGAATTGAACACGGAAGAGAACTGCTATCTAAAGCAATGGACAGAAAATAACTGGAGAAGAATACTCATGTACAACAGATTATTTTGAGGAGGAAAAGAATGTTAATTAAAACGCCGAAAGGGGATTATGTGTTTTATAAAGAAACAGATTCTATCGTCATTAAAAAGAAAAATATAGAGAATACGCAAGGGTATGATGAAGGATTAATGAATTCGAAGATAACAATTGTTTTTATTATGTTAGTAAGGGAGGACGGAACACAGTTATTGTTAGATATGGTTGGGAATACTCAATTAATCCCGGATTCTACCCTTGAAATAATGGCAAAAAGAGAGATAGAAGATTTGGTTTTAAATATAGTGAAGGATAAGGACTTAGATATTATTGAAATGATTCGTCCAAGCTTGAAAGAGATTGAAAGAGAAATCAGAGAATTAGCGCGCCAAAAAATGTGAGAGAACTTCTACTTTGAAAGAAGTGATAAAAGGAGGGAGAGATATGCGGATAAAGTGGCAGGTTATCAACAAAGACGAGAAGGACAAGCCGACAAAATGGAGAGCAGAGATAAACAGCGAAAGATTTGGCAAGTATGCATGGATAGAATTTATCACTTTGCCAAAAGGAAAAGAGTACATAGTCAGCATCGAATGTCCAGAAAAACTGGAGGTTATTAAATGCACATCTTTAGCGAACGCCAAATCGTGGATTAGAAAACATTTGGGAGGCAAGTAGATTGTGGATACAAAGAAGACAACTGAGGGGTTAGAAAGATGCGGATTCCGGTTAATAGAAAATTATGAAGATACTTATTTGCTTTTTCGCCGAGATATAGAAAAGATTCCGTTTATTTTTGTGGTGGTTGTGCCGCATGAAGGAAATGGAAATAGGATTATGCTCAGGGCTGACCCGGAGGAAAATCATGACAGATGGTCTAATTGTGACTTTCAGCGGTTTTATAAAAATGAATACGACTTAATTGAGAACTGGAATCGTATCCTGATATTTGATTATGACGAATGTAATTAGAAAGAAGAGAAGCGAATTGAAGAACGAGATTCGAGTAAAGGTAGATGGAGGGTATTTAGTATCTGGCAGAAATGAAGACCCGAATTATGATGGTATATATGTTTGTTTTGAATCGGATTCCGGAGATGTTATAGATATCGTTCTTGCGGAAGCAAAATCAGAGAATAATAAAAAAATAATTGATATCTATAGTTACGAAGATGTTAGTTCTGAACAATGGACGAGCAAATTCTCCATTAAAACAAAAGATATTAAGGAGGCAATGTATGATGAATGATTTAATTTTAAAAACAATCAAAGAAGTGGAAGATTTAAATTATGATACACCGGAAGGAATCATTCAGGATTCAGATACGATTCTCGTAGACCTGCTGGATAAAGCAGACTTTGAAATTTCCGGCATATCTCAGGATATTTTCAATATCTACAAAAAGAGTAAAGATAAAGAAGCCGTAAAGGAAATGTTCTTTGAATTTGTTGGTGTGGAATTTGAAGAATATTTAGTCAAATGTTTAGAAGAGATTACTCGCGGAGAAGCATCGGCTGATAAGTTTCTGGTTACTATAATAAAAACATGTGAACATACATATTTAGTTGGAGCTAACTCCAAAGAAGAAGCAATAGACATTGTAAATGAGGAGTACGGCGGCACTTGTGAAAATACGGATAGCGTTAGCGAAGAATATTTTGCCAGACGGCCGAATAAAAACGACGACTTGGATTTATATGAGACTTGCGAATAAAACAGGAAGGAGATTTTATCATGGGACATTTTATGCGTGGATTTGGTGAGGCTACATTTAAAGGTAGTGTTAATATTTCTGAGTTAGATAATAAGTTGTATGTTCTTGGCGAGTTAGATTATAGAATCAGGCATGGGAAAATCGAATTTTTAACTAAAGAAGAATATTTTGAAAAAGATTCTTTAGAAAGTTATGAGTTAGGAGGCGATGTTCTATACTTTCTAGATATCTTGAATCCAAATATAGTAAAAGGAAGTATTGCTTATTTTGACGATAGAAATAGATGTTGTGAATTTATTTTCGATCCGGAAACTAAAGCATGGAAGCAGGAATTAGATGTCAGTGATTGCGATTTTGAGATATATACAGACGAACAAATGATTAAGGAGTTAATAGAAAGAGGATATGCGGTTTCAAAAATTTACTCGGAGAACAGAGATTATGAATGGATTGTCTGCAAGAACGACGATGGGGATGTAGACATCACGAGATTTATCGGAACTAAAGATGAGGTGAAACAGCATTTATTGCGAATAATTCAATTTGGCAGAAGTGGAGTCGAGCAAAGAGAGTTCGAGATAAATTCAGTTGATGACCTTCGAGTTATAAGAGGCGGATGGAGAGTTTTCGCAAAAGAAAAATATGACGAGGGAACGGTGGAATATTCCGCGATAGAGGTTAATCATATATTTACCACATAATTGCCATTGTAAGCAGTAAATAGTATGAGACTTAAGAAAAGGAGTGAACAGAGATGACAGTAGAGCAGCTTAGAAAATCTGAAGAATATTTTAAAGCGATTGATAAAATTCGAAAATATCCAAAATGTTTTCGATTTACTTTATATTATTCAAGTATCCCAAGAGCAAGGGCAAATGCATTGGAGATACTTATGCATGATTGCATTAAAATGGGGCTTGTAGAAAGTGTTTCTATCGGAATTGCTTTGCCGGGCATTAAAGCGGACGAAACATTTAGAAGGCTTTAGGAGAATCTGGAAGGAGACGAAAAATGAGAATAGAATCTGTTGAAAAATATCCTATCTATATCGTAACGGAAGATTCGTTTGGAACAGCGTATTGTATCGAGGCAATAAAATGTAGCGATATTCTTGATGATATGCATAGTAATCGTGAACATGTTCCAAGAGATAACGCAAAAGTATTTTTTGCGGCGTATGATGGAGAGCCAATTAACCCAAATAAATACACAGACTTTAAGTCGTGCGTAGAATATATTTCTCGTTCCATGACATTTGTTCCTCCTACACACGATTCTGAGTACATATGGGAAGTAGTCGGGGACAGAATGTTTGAAAATTCAGTATTTGCGCGCTGTTCAACAGAAGAAAAAGCAAAGGAGGCGGTTGAATTCTTAAAAGAATCTCTAGGAATAACATCTATTAAGATTTTGCCTCGAGTATTAGATAAGATTGTAACTAAAGATGAAATTATGTATTTTAGGTGACGAATATGAGGCAGAAAACATATAAATGTGTTGGTGTCTGGCATGATAAGTATAGGCTGTATTATGATGGAAAACATAATGAGTTTTCGTCTTAACGCCAAATTTCAGGATTACACAAGCACCAAGGAGGATATCTAATCAACTGGCTGACTGGTGTAAACACATGATAGAAGAGTATTTAAAGGATTGAGTCAGTAAGGAGGAGAGTTGATGATTAAAAGTTTTTTTAATGCAAACAATGTGAGCGAAATCAACGCAATATATATGACAAAAGAATTCCAGAATGTCATTGCAGGAAATAGTGAAATTGTAGTATATATCCCCGGAGCAAAGGAGTTTTTGTTGATTAATTTTACTAGATGGAAAAATCTCTTACCAGAAGATATAGAATCAGGAATGAATGATTCGGCTTACATAAGAGTTCTTTCAGTTAATGAGGATAATTGCATCTTCGAAAGTGACGGGGCGGAAATGGTGTTTAATGATGAAAAATCTGATTATTACACTAATTTAAAGCACCTTTGCACTGAATGTATGAAGATGACTGGATATTATGCTGGCTTAAATTATGTGATTATGGGAATTTATGATGTTCCTGCGGTATGAAGAGAGAGGAGAACAACTATGGAAGTAAAATATTACGAGTTAAACTGTGGGAGAAAAGCAACAGAAGAAGAATTAAGGAATGGTACTGGCAATGGGAGTGAAATTTGTAGAGGACTTATTGACGCAGAATATAGTATTGCGATTAAAGCAGATCATTATCCTAATTTTGAAGAAGCAGAAGAATTCATTAAAGATGATTTAAAAAGATTCGGATATGATGGTGTTTATGGAATTACGCCGTTAACAGAACAGGAATTATATTCATTTTTTGATACGGAAAATATTGGTAAATGGAAAGTGCTGGGTAAATGAAAAATGAGGAGGTATAAGTTATGCTGGAAATGAAAATGGGTTTGTAGAGACAGATAGCGACTGTATGCAGTGCCGAAAGGACTTAGGAAATAGAGAGTTCTTATTTATTCAAGTAATTAGTTCTGACGAAGAGGGGAAGTACTTTGTTGTTGCGAATAAAGAAGACTTAAAAGAAATGTCGTTAAATGATATTAAGACCGCAGTATCTGGATATTACGACGGGATTCTGGGAATGGAACAAACTTACAATCTTCCGCTCGGTCAACTTGATGATATTGTCGCAAAGTGTTCGTTTGAAAGTCGAAGATTTTGGTACAAACACGAAAGCGAAGCAGTGACATGGACAAGAGCAGAAAATATTATTCAGTGTTTTATAAATATTAGAGGGATGTTATTTAGGGAAAAATAATAATTATATTTTAAAAAAGAAAGGTACGAATAGATGTTTACTCAGAATACAGATATAAGAAACTATATTCATAGCTGCGATGTAGAAAAGCTTCCGATTACATATGAGGACAAGATGGAGGTAGAATTATTTGGACACAAAATTTTAGTAGAAAAGAACGAGTGGCTCTGGCATCTGCATTTGAAATTGACAGATGTATGTAATGCTCAATGTTTTTTCTGTGTGGAACAGAATTCAGAACGCGAAGAAAACGCAGACAAATATGTAGAACGAGTGGATTTAATGCTAACAGAAATGGAAAAGGCAGGAATATTATATTCAGTCTCAGTAACCGGAGGAGAACCATTGCTTTTCAATAAATTTGATGCATTATGTGAAGTGCTGAGAAAACATGATATTAAGTTTCTTACAATGAACACTAATGCTAAATATTTATACAAGCATTTGGATAAAATAGACGGGCTATTTGATTTTATTGATATTAGTCGCCACGCAATTTCAGATCAGAGGAATAATGAGATATTTGGAGCAGATATGCCTACCCTAAATGAGCTTAAAACGATTAAAGAAAACCTTAAATATACGAAAATGCGATTGCAGTGTGTACTATGCGACGTAAATAGTATAGATGATGTTATGGCATATATCAAAGCCTATTCGTTTGCAGACGATATTTCTTTTAGAAAATTAATGAAGTTGGATTCTCAAACAGGGATTGTATATGATGACAAAGAAGGGTTGTATAATCAGATTCTCGAATATGCTTTTAATAATTTTTCGTTTGTCGAGCAGACGGTGCAGGATTATTATGTGTACGAGATATGGAGATACGAGAACACATGTATTACATTTAGTTATTCAAATATGAAAATGCTCAGTGAAATTGAAAAACACGAAGATAACTCTGTATGTAGAGAATTTATTATTCATCCAGACGGAGTTATTTCTGGGAGCTGGAATAAAGAAATGAAAGTAATTAAGAGATAAGTAGGAGGCAAAAATGACGTTATATCTGACATAGTTAAAACATCTGTAGAACAGGCAAAGGCAGAGGAAAAAGAACAGGAACAGAAAAACGGTATTTTAGGTAGCTTTACAAAAACACTATGCAATTAAGAAAGGAGTAAGACAATGCAAATACTCAAATTAAAAGACGGCGTGGACGTCGAAAGCCTTAGAAAGTATGGCTTTAAGACTGGTAAAGAATGGGCTGCCCAAGGGGAACGTTGTTTTCTTCCAGAAGTAGGTATGTCCTATCAGTATGAATGGTTCCATGTGTTCGCTATGGACGAAGAAGAACCGGAAAAGATCGCTTATACAAGTGATGAATTTAGTATTCCGCGTATGCAGCTGTATGTACGTGATCGCCACGTATGTTGTAGTTGTTCCGTGGAAGGTACCTACCACATTGATAACGACGATATGGAACCGTTGTTTACCGTGTTATTCGATATGATAACCGACGGCATTTTAGAGAAAGCAGAGGTGTAAAACATGAAAGAAGAATTACAGAAACTCATTGAACAGTACGGCGCGGACGCCGTAGCAAAGGCGGCAGCCGAAGCCTTGAATAAGCACGTACCGACCACTAACACCCGGTAGTGACAGACGAACAGCTGATTAACACTATCTCACAGCTGGACGCTGCTGTTACAGATATTCTGGAAGCCGAACGTAAGAACGAAGAAACCTACCAGAATAAAGCGGCATTAGCCAGACACGCCCGACAGCTGGAAACTTCTATACAGATTACAGAAGCAGAAGCAATTAACACGATCTGCGGAACCGGTAAGGACGCTTACGGTGTAATTAACTACCCAAACGGTACAAGTGTAAGGGTATCCGTTACAAATGATACCCAGCGCGACGCTTTCCGTAAACACTTTAGCGCCACAGAACGTAAGGAACTGGTGAGCGTGGAAGCTGGAACAAAGGAATGAAAATAATTAAAAGATAAATGAAGAACAAAAATGATATACAGCATAGGAGATAAAATAGAGTGCATAATTCCGGTAAATTCACAATGTCTTAATATGTCTAATCCTAATTTTTATATTAAGAAAGGAGACGTGTATATAATTACGGATAAAGATGATTTTCCGGATGAGAATTCTTGTCATTGGTACGAAATGACATCGGCAGAAAATAAAAGCATTTTGATAAGCGCATGGAATGATTATCCAGAGCATATGATTCTTCAAGAATGCTTTGAAAAGAAATAAGTAAAGATGTTGAGCGACAACTAAGTCGCTCTTTTTATTTGGAGGAAAATTGAGTAAGAGAAAAATTATTTTATTACCAGACAAATTCAAAGAGAAAACAGGAATTCATATTGTAACGAAGCACAGAGGTAAAATGAGCGGTATGGCATCATTGTCCACGTCTTGTCTTTGCAATGAATATTGTAAGAAGTACAGCAAGGACGAAAAGAATATATGCTCATATTGTTACGCAAACACTAGCCTAAGAATTTTTCCGGGAATGCAAAGAAATTGTGAGCGGAATACAGAGATTCTTACCTCTCGAATACTTTCACTAGAAGAGCTACCAATATTAAATTATTCATATTTCAGGTTTGAAGCATTTGGCGATTTGATTAATGAAACGCAGCTCATGAATTACTTTAATATTTGCCGCAAAAACAAAGGAACTCATTTTGCTTTATGGACAAAAAATCCTTTCATCATTGAAAAAGTCGTTTCTAATGGAGAAAAGAAACCGCGGAATTTGCAAATCATATTGAGCAGCATGAAGATAAATCAGCCTGCAGATGGCTCGAAATGGAGCTTTGTAGATAAAGTATTTACAGTATATTCAGATGAATACATTGAGGCGAATAACGTACAGATTAATTGCGGTTCAGAACCCTGTCTTTTATGCAGGAAATGTTATTGCAGTACAAAGAATAAAACCATTAATGAACGGCTTAAAATACGAAGAGTTAAAGGAGAAAATGTTGCGTAAATTTGATATAATTCGGCGAATTGAGACGACAAAGTACATTCCCCATGATATAATGTCAGAAAGGGGGTATACATATGGGAGTTAGAGGATATTCATCTACAGTTATAGTCACAGGAATTATATTAACGCCGCTTGTTGCAATTATTAAAGATGGCTGGCCGCTTGGAGTTATTTTTCTTTGGATAATATGTGGATATCTAGCTATCAAATCAAACATAGAAGTCGAAAATTCTCCTTATACTTTAGCTAGAAAATACAATTCGAACCCAGAAAAGTATTTGCTTCCAGATTTTATAAGGAAGATGGGAGTTGTAGATTGGATTCCCAAAAAAGGAATCGTAGAAATACCAGCCGTATATCAGAGAGATAGGTACATAGCTTTAGCTACACAACATGTCGCTCTTTTCGGCTTACAACACGACGGGGTAGAAATCACGAAATACAGATATAAGGCAATCGTAGACCATTTAGCTCCCGGAGGAGCATATAAAGTAGATAATTATGGAATATACAGAGAGGGGCGCTCTTCTGTAGGAGAAATTTCAAAAGAAGACGAGGAAAGTATTTGCGGCTTTGGTAGAGACCTCAAAAGAATCTATGTTCTTATGCTTTCAAAAGTAGACGGGAAACTTATTGTTCAGCCACCTCATTGGCAAAATGAAAAAACTACAGCGGAATTTTCGAAATTTTATAATTATTACGATGGCTATAAATATGACAGTAAAACAAAGAAATGCTATAAGATTAATATGCCCCTCGTAACAGATGAAAATAATAAGTGTCCCAAAGTGGCAGATGCAGATTATAGGAGGTACAGGAGGGAATAAAAAAATGAAAGGAAGGTTAGAAACTCGATTAAAAACTGAAGGAACAATTCAAAAACAGCTTTCTGACTCGCCAAAATACTTGCAGGATTATGCGTACAATTTGGCTTCATCAAAAGAACCTAAAACAGTTTTAGAGTATGTGAGAAAAATTAAACTGTTTTTATCGTTCTTAAATGAAGATTACGAGCAAATAGATATCTCTAAAGTCACGGATTTAGACATTAGCCGATACATAGCTAGTCGAGAGGTGAAAAAGGTCAAAGTAAAAAACAAAAAAACCGGAAAAGTAGAGGAAAGGGTATCTGCTACTTCCGCTTCTTATTTAAAGGGAACCCATACAGTGCTTATGGGTTTCTTTTCTTATCTGCAACTAAAGGGATATATTGAGGCGAATCCGGTTAAAATGGTTCAAAGAATCAGAAGAGAAGATTCGGTTAAAAGAAGGCGTTTTAAAGAAGATGACTTGAGAAAAATAATGGAATCGGTAGAAAGCCTCAATAAAGAAGGAAGTTACATTAAATGCAGAGACGAAGCGATTATAATGCTGCTCATAAATACTGGGATGAGAGAGACGGCACTTACGGAAATCAACGTGGAAGATATTAATTTTAGCGAAAATAAGCTTACAATAATTGATAAGAGACATACGACTCATGAGTATTATTTAAATGATATGTTGAGCTCAATCTTAAGAAATTATATCGAAAAAAGGAAAGAGTATCTAGGAGAGGAGAATCAAATGGATGCTCTTTTTATTTCGCAAAAAAAGAATCGCATACATCCCAATTCGATTGCCGATTTGGTAAAAAAGTACACGCTGAATTCTCTCGGCGCGGCATTATCTCCGCATAAATTGAGAGCCGCATTTTGCACAATACTTTATGAGAAGACAAAAGACATAGAATTTGTTCGCGATGTCGTTGGACATAAAAGCTCTTCTACGACGAGAAAATATATCGTCAAAGACGGAACAGAAAGAATGAAAGCGTCGAACATGATGGCAGATATCTTCAAACAGTAGGCCGGAGAATATCCGGTCT
>SKEC01001352.1_pt1 | contig 19308 bp, 18 predicted proteins | sample 4826641 | NCBI WGS metagenome assembly SKEC01 (sample SAMN11008819, study PRJNA524170) | human gut metagenome | biome: Human fecal sample; material: Feces; isolation source: fecal sample from pouch patient p18, p21 | host: Homo sapiens | place: Israel: Tel-Aviv | collected 2015-12-22
ATTCTGAGATAAACCGTGAGATCCTTGCGTCGATTCTGGAAGAAGATTATCAGATCATTGAAGCAGAAAACGGAGAAGACTGTCTGCGTCTTTTGCAAATATCCGCCCATCTTTTGTGTGGGAAAGGCGGATGTCATAAATTTTCAAACGGTCAAGGGTGGTATAAAGGATGTCAATCTCATCTTCCAACAATGTTTTGATGTCCATCATTTACCCCTTTCCTTTGGTTTTCGGTCTGGGCGGCAGCTCGATCTTGTAATTCACATACTTTTCGCCGGTATCCGCCAGCACCACCACAGCATCATAGAGTACGCCTTTTTTCTCGCTGAACAGACCTTTCATCTTGATACGCCCATTCTTTAAGAGTGCCGCCGCCATCGGTTTGGTCAGTTCCTTGTGCTTGGAAGTGAAAAAGCGGTCGTCTTTCCACATGGAAAACTGGCACTCCCGGTTAGAGCAGTAAAAATTCTTCTTGCCCTCCAGCACATCAGAGCCGCAGCGGGGGCATTTCCCGATAACCTCCCTCTGTTGGAACAGGGAAGTATCCGCTTTGACGGCGCTATACTGGGCAACCAGATCGGATACCATCTGTTCAATGCCGCCCATAAACGCATCAGGGGCTTGTTCGCCTCGCTCCACCGACTTTAAGCCAGCTTCCCACTGGGCAGTCAGCCTGGCGGACTTCACGCTGTCCGGCAGCACCACAATCAGGTTGAACCCCTTTTTTGTGGGAAGAAGCTGCCTGCCCTTGCGTTCCAGGAAACCGCCACGCACCAGCTTTTCCAGCACACCGGCACGGGTGGCAGGTGTGCCCAGGCCCGTGCGCTCTGCGCCCTCGATCTCGGCAAATTCTTCGGCGCTGGCGTGTTCCATAGCTGATAAAAGCAGATCTTCCGTGAAGTGCCGGGGCGGGCTGGTGGTTCCCTCTTTGGTGGAAGCCTCAACCTTTTCAAAGGTCTGCCCCTCTGCAAGCGGCGGCAGGGCTTTGGCATCCTCGTCCTTGGAATCATCCTCCGGCTTCTTTTTCAGCGTAGCAAAGAAAGCCTGTTCCACCGCCTTAAAACCGGGCGATACCACCACACGCCCTTTTGCCGTAAAGGTAACGCCGCCGCAGAGAAGAACAGCCGTGGTATCCTCATAAAGATGTTTTTCCCCCACAGCACACAACAGCCGCACCGTTACCAATGTCAGGATATTGCGCTCCCCGGCAGGAAGTGAGGAGAAATCAGCACCGGAAATCTGCTTTGTGGGCAGTAATGCGTGGTGGTCGCTGACCTTGCCGTTATTGATGACACGGGGCGCATCCACGCTGAGAGCCGCCACAGAAAACGGCAGGGCGGACGCCGCCAGCTCACACAGCGCCGGAATGGTGTCTTTCATATCCTCCGTCAGATAGTTGGAATCCGTCCGTGGGTAGGTCAACAGCTTTTTCTCATACAACGCCTGGGCGTAGTCAAGCACCTGCTGGGCGGTATAGCCAAACAGCCGGTTCCCGTCCCGCTGAAGCGAAGTCAAGTCATAGAGCTTGGGCGGCTGTGTGGACTTCTGCTTCTTTTCCACAGACTGCACAACAGCCGCCTGCGTGCTGCAGGCGGCTGAAAGATGGTCGGCGGCTTTTCGGTTCTCACACCGTTCACTGGCGGCGGTAAACTTCCCGCAGTCCAGCACCACCGTATAAAACTTTTCCTTTTTAAAATCGGAAATGGCAGTTTCCCGATCTACTACCAGGGCAAGGGTCGGGGTCATAACCCTGCCAATGTTCAAAGTTTTCCGGTATAGGGTAGAAAACAGCCTGGTGCCGGAAATGCCCACCAGCCAATCCGCCTTGGCACGGCACAGGGCAGCTTCATACAAAAGATCATACTCTGCGCCGGGACGCAGGTTCTCAAATCCCTCCCGGATTGCGGAATCTTCCATACTGCTGATCCACAGCCGTTCAAAAGGCTTTGTGCATCCGGCATGGTCATAGACCAGCCGGAAAATCAATTCCCCCTCACGCCCCGCATCCGTAGCGCACACAAGGCTTTCCACATCCGGGCGGTTCATCAGGGAAACCAGCACCTCATACTGGTCTTTTTTATCCGGTGCCACCGTGTATTTCCATTTTTCCGGGATAATGGGCAGATCTTCATAGCACCATTTGGAATACCGGGCATCATAAGCGTCAGCCGCCGCCAGCCCGATAAGATGCCCCACACACCAGGACACCACATAACCGTTGCCCTGCAAATATCCCTGTCCACGTTCCTTTGCGCCCAGCACGGCGGCTAAACTCTGCGCCACACTGGGCTTTTCTGCAATTACTAACTTCAAGCCGTTTTCCTCCTTTCGCCCATCAGCTTCTTGTAGCAGATACCCACACAGCGCCGCCCCTTGCCATAACCACAGTCATAGCAGGGGGAATCGGGGGCAGGTGCCGGCCTTTCCTCCGACACCTGCCGCCCAGCGGGTTTCTGCTGCATCATCCGTTCCAGTCCGGGGTTATCAGAAAACAAGGTCATCGTCGCCCTCGATGGGAATATCCTCGTTATCTTCCTCATAAAGCCTGCGCTGTTCGGCTTCTTCTTCCTCGGAAAGTTCCTCCTGACCTGCATCCTCGCCGGTTGCTTCCTCATCTTCGTTGACAGTAGGCTCCTCCGGCCCCTCAAACTCAAAATCGTCGATGTCCTCGGCATCATCCAGATCATGCTTCGGCTTATAAACCTTGAAATAGTAGCCCAGGCCGCCAGCCGCCAGCGCAGCCACGATCACAAGGAACATCATACTGTTGTTACTCTTGGGGGCGGGCTGCTCCGGTTCGGGTTCCGATGTTTCCGGTTCTGACGGTTCCTCCGGCTCGGCAGGAGCGGCGGGTTCCGGCTCTGACGGTGCGGTCGGTGTGACAGTCTGGCTGTCCGTGTCTTTTTGTGCCAGCGCCATCAGGTCGCTTTCCGTTACGGCATTGAGGAAATACACATTTTCGCTGTCACGCTGCTTGTCGATAATAAGGTAAAACACATTTTCATCCGGGGTCATAATGGTATAGAACTCCTTGCCCTGTTCATCGGTAGCGTTATCAACCACCGTGGCGCTGCCATCCGGGGTAAACGGGTTATCCTCCGTTTCCTCCGTGGCAACCGGGCTTACCGCAGACGGGTCTTTTTCGGTATCCGCTTTATTAGAGGAAGAAATAGTGCCGCCGGTAGGCTTTGCCGTCTGCCCGGTAGAAGCAGTCCCGCCAGTGCCAGACTGTGAAAGCGTGGTGCCGGTGCCCCCGCCCGTGGGCGTTGTAACCGTGGATGCAGGAACAGACGGACTGGTGGGAGAACTGGAAGTCTTATCGCTGTCTTTTTTCGGTTCCTCATAATAGGGATTGTTAAGCTGGGTCATGCGGCTTTTATTCCCGGCACGGTCAGTGGCCTGGATCGTGATCTGCTCATAATTGTCCGCATAATCTTTCAGGCGAATATCCAAGGTGCCATTATTCAGCTTGGAAAAGGAATTGCCGCAGACGTAGATTTTATCCACGCCGGAAAGGTCATCGCTTGCTTCCACACGGAGCAGCTCGCCCTCAATCCCCGCACGGATCGTCGGGGCTTCCCGGTCAAAGACCTCAATGTAACGGTTCTTGGTGTGGGACTTTCCGTTTTTATCGGTTACGGTCACATAAATGGTGCAGTTTTCGGAGATTTCCAGGGATACCTTGTCTTTATCCACCAGATCGTCCGTTAAATCAATCCAACTGCCGCCGCTGTTAATCTTGGCTTCCACGGTATCCCAGCCGGTTTTATTGACATCCTTAATGCGGATTTCCACGTTTGCCCGATTGGTGTACCAGCCGTCCGGGGCAAGAATGGAAATGGTAAACTTGGGGTCAACCACTTCCGGCTCCTTGCCCTCGCATTTTGTCAGGTCATTCTTGCAGATCTCGCAGCCTGTATTGACCGCACCAGCGGCACATTTATCGGTGCAGGTGCATTTTTCCGGTTCGGCAGGCGGTTCCGGCTCCGTGGGCGTATCCGGTTCCGTAGGCTGTTCCGGCTCCGTGGACGTATCCGGTGCTTTCCCGATGCACTGTGCCCGGTCAGACTGGCAGACAGCACAGTCAGGATTCACCGCACCCTCCTGGCACAGAACCGTGCAGATACAAGCTGCCAGTTCTCCTGCCGGGGGAGCGGTACACAAATCCATATCGGCAGCGCAGGCGGGGCACTCGGTATTGTGATCGCCCTTGGTGCATTTCTTCTCGCAAAAACAGGGCAGCGTGTTCGGCTCTGCCGCTTGCCCTTTGCAGGCATCGGCATTTTCCTTACACACCGGGCATTCCTGATTGGGAGTTTCCACAGAGCATTTCGTATCACAAATGCAGGCGGGCGCATCGTTGCCCGATACGTCCTGCGCCGCAGCCATGCCCAAAAGGGGCATCGTCAAAAGGAAGATGGAGAGCATCATGCAGACCATTCCGGTCAGCCGCTTACTCCGCTTCATGTTCAGATTCTTCATGTTCGTTATCCTCGCTTTCCATAAAATCAGGCGTCCCGGCTTTAGAGCCACGGAACGCCTTGATAAATGCTGCCAGTTCCTCCGGGGCTACATCCAGCCCACGAACCATACCGACAATCTCCATATTTTCCAGTTCGGTCTTTTGCTGCTCCAGTTCCCTAAGCCGGGTCTGCTGGACAGCGATTTTTTCTTTTACCTTGTCGATCTCCGACAAGACTTTCTGCAACTTGTTACTCAAGTCAAAACCTCCTTAATTTAATCTGCCAATAGCATAGAAATGCTGCGACCAATAACTGCTGTCAGTCCTTGCGTATTGGATGGGCGACCCACAGTGGATCATCATATTGTTGCCGACGTAAATTCCCACATGGCTCACCGGCCCTGGGGAGTTATAAGTGCCGGTAAAGAAAATAATGTCGCCGGGCTTGGCTTCTGACATTGGGATATGGGCGCATTGGTTATAAATGCCCTGGGCGGTGGTGCGGGGCAGGTTGTGGACGCCGCTGTGCGTGTAAACGTAGCAGACAAATCCGCTGCAATCGAAGCTGGTGCTTGGAGAAGAACCGCCCCAGACGTAGGGGAACCCTAAGTATTTTTCGGCTTCTGCGATCAGTGCGGCAAAATCAGGGTCAGCCAGGGCTTCCCCCGGAATGTCGTAATCTTCACCAGCGCTTTCATTGGCGTAAATATCGCTGCCGAACAGATAGGGCTTATTCCCCTTTAAGGAAAGGGTAGCCGTATAGCGTTCTTTCTGCTCCTCGTCCAAGTTCTCCAGGGCAACCGCCCCGAACCCTTTATTTCTAAGGGTCACATAGAGGATGTAATACTCGTATTCCTCCTCATCCTCCGTGGTTTCCCCGGTTTCCGGGTCGGTGGAAGTAACCGTGCGGGTTCTGATCTCCACCACCTCACGGGTAGTCAGGCTGTATTGCCTGTCGAACATGCTTTCCAGTTCTGCCTGCACCTGGGCAGGGGTAAAAGCATCAAACTTTGCCGTCAGATAGGAAATCAGTTCATTGGGGTTATGCCCGATGCTGTCCACATCGTACCGATATTCATCATAGCCGGGATGGGTGCGCTCGATGTTTGCCAGTTCATTTTGCAGAGCGGTTTCCAGGGCGGTGTAATTGGCTTCTGTCTGAATGATGTCGGGATCTTCCGAAGTGTAGGATGTGCCCAGCACGGCGCTCATGGCTCCATCCATCATCACAGAGCAGGAAGAAAGGGACGAAAACACCATAATAATCAGCATGGCAATCGCACCAGCCATCACCAGCCCGCCTTTATGCTCCTGCACCGCAGTCGCCACGGTCTGACCGATGCTGCCAAACATATCCTTTGCTTTCTGAACAAAAGCTGAACCCTGTTTCTCAGCCTGCTTTGCTTTCCGAAACTCTTTGGCATACTGGTGCTTGATGCGCTGTTTCTGAATAAGACGCTTGACGGTGTTTTCCTGCAATTCCGGGTTATCCCGGACAGCGGCACGATAAGCGGCACTGACATTCGCCCGGTTGACCTGGGCTTCCAGCTTCTCCACACGCTTATACGGGGCGTTCTGCCGGTACTTGCGGATTTCATGGCTGGCGAGAGCAGCGGCCCCCTCAGACGCAAGCTCTGTCCGATGGGCGGCTTTCGTACCCACGTTTTCTTCCTCCACCTGATGAATCTTGGAGTGGACGGTGGCGCTGGCACTCTGTACCATGCGCCTGCCCGCCTTTTTCGGCAGGGCTTCCTGCCCTCGTTTTTTCTCCACTTCCTCAAACCGGAGTGTGTGCTTCAGCTTGCTTTTTTCGGGATCAAGTTCTTTTTGCAAGCGCAGCTTTTTCTTCTTAGGCACTTTCTTTTTCGCCTTTTCCAGCTTCGTGCCCAAAACCTCCGCCTTGTGTTCCGCACGGGCAGCCCGTTCCTCCGGGGTGAAATTCAGCCGTTTGCTGCGCTCCACATCATCAGCATCGTAGATGTTGGCTTTTTTCTTCATGGCAGACCTCCTTATGCTGCCAAATCCGCAGGCTTCGTGGTCATAACCTGGTACAGCTTCGTATCCGTGGGGAACTTATCAACAAAGGGAATGATCTTATCCCCAAAGAACAAAAGCCCCTCGCCGGCGTCACTGTTCGTGATGTGCCCCAGCTCCTGGGGAGAGATACCAAGACGCTGCGCCAGAATGTTCCGGTCGCTGGCCGCCTGGTTCAGCATCAGGATAAAATCGCTGTTTTCCAGGATATTTTCAATCTCCGGGCTTTCCAGCAAATCCTTGACGTTCTGCGTTAGCGATGTCGGGATGCCATTCCATTTTCGGAATCTCTTGTAGATTTCTGCGGTGTAGGCTGCCGTCTGCGGCTCCTTTAAAAGCAGGTGGAACTCATCTAAGTAGATGCGGGTGGTCTTTCCGGCATAGCGGTTTACAATGGTGCGCTGCCAGATATTATTCTGGACGGTCAGCATACCAGGCTTTTTCAGGTTCTGCCCCAGACCGCTGATGTCATAGCAGGCCACACGGTTATCAACATTGACGTTGGTTCGATGGTTCAGATAATTGAGGGAACCAAACACATAAAGTTCCAGTGCCGTAGCAAGTTCCTGTGCCTGTTCTTCCTGCTGTGCCCGCAGGCACTCATACAAATCCCCCAGGATCGGCATATTCTCCGGTCTGGGGTCTTTGATAAGCTGGCGGTAGATTTTCGGGATACAGCGGTCAATGACCGATTTCTCAATGGGCTTTAGACCGCCCTGAGCGGCGGACAAAATCAGTTCACAGAATGACATGATAAAGTCCGCTTTCATCAGAAGCGGATTTTCGCCGGTATTCGTGGTCAGGTCTACATCCAGCGGATTGATATAATCGTGGCTGTCCGGGGCAAGCCGGATCACCTGTCCTGAAAGCTGCTGGCACAGGGAAGTATATTCATTCTCAGGGTCGAGGAACAAAAGGTCATCCGTGGTATGCAGATAGACGTCTGCCGCTTCCCGCTTACAGCTAAAGGACTTACCAGAGCCGGGGGTGCCAAGCACCACTCCGTTGGGGCATTTGAGCGTTTTGCGGTCGGCCAGAATCATCCGGTTTGTGGTGGCGTTTAACCCATAGTAAACGCCCTTGGGCTGGAATACCTCACAGGCACGGAACGGCAAAAAGATTGCCGTCCCGCTGGTGGTAAGCCCACGCTGGATTTCCACCTGGTTAATGCCGATGGGCAGCGCAGATACAAAGCCCTGTTCCTGCTGATAGTCCAGCCGGATTAGATCGCAGTTCTGGGTATTGGTAATGCCGTTTGCGGAGTAAATCAGGTTTTCCAGCTTCTGACGGCTGGACGCCGCATGGACAACCAGGATCGTGACCATAAACATTTTCTCGTCATGGTTCTGCAAATCCTCCAAAAGTTTCTGGGCTTCCTTTCCGAATGTCACAAGATCAGGCGGCAGGATGTCCATATCAAAGCCGGAACGGACGGCCCGTTTCTGCTCGTCAATCTTTGCCTTGTCCAAATCGCTCAGTTTACGCTTGACCGCTTTCAGGGCGGCATTCTGGTCGAGGGCTTTGGCATGGATGCTGACGATCTGGCTTCCCTCCATGTTTAAAATGCTGTTTAATAGTGTGTCATACAGTTTGGTCGCCCGGATCTGCAAAAAAGAAACCGCTCCAAAAGATGCGCCGGAGCGGAAGTAACGCCCATCCTTGAAGAAGAACGAGCTGGGGGCGATATAGTCTTTGCTGGACAGCCCGGTGTGGTTTAAAGAATCCCAGTTAAAACGGAACTTCCGGTTCTCCTCCAGATGCAGGCACCGATGGAGAATCGTCAGCCGCTCATAACCATCCATCGGATGTGCGGCAACCGTCAGGGCACGGAAATGACCCACCACATCATTGTCGATCTGCTCCAGGCGGGAACGGGCCTGCCTGATGCCGTCTGCTTCGATAGTATAGGTCAGGCAGATACGGCGCTCATACCGGCTCTTGGAAACCTGCCGCACCAGCATATCGCTGTATTCCTTTCGGATTTCATCGAACTGGTCGCCCTGTGGGTTAAGGGCAAGCATTTTCCGGTACTCCACCAGGTCTGCCGGGTAGCAGATCACGGAAAGTTCAAAGCCCACAGACGGCCCGAAATAGTTGACCAGCTTGCAGTAAAGCTCAAACAAAACCGCCTTTTCATCGTCAGACGCTTCGGCATAGTTGATGTCATCGCAGAGGACGCTTTTACTGTAAAGCCGGTTTGTGATGCGGCAGATGCCGTCCGGGTACATTTCTTCATAGGGAATGGTCTGCTGGGCGGTCTTTGCGATTTTACCCTCTTTTTTTGCCCGCCGGATTGCCTTTTCCACACGCCTTTTGTCGGCGGCGGTCAGCTTGGTGTCGGGCCGGATCATGAGATGTTCCCAGCCCACGGCTGTTCTTGCCGGTGGCTTTGTTCTGAATGGAAACAAGTTGTTGTACCTCCTTTTCATAGCGTGCCTGCCGCTCCAGAGCGGCAAACCGGTTGTTGGTCTGGTAAGGTCTGGCCGCAGGTGCAAGCAGCCGGACACGGATGATATTTTTCAGAATCTTTTCCAAAGGCTGCCCGTTCTTCTCATACAGCCCGAACAGCATAAAGGGCGCTGCCAGGGCAATCAGAAGAAGCAGGGCAAAGTCATTACCCAGGGAGTGCCGGGTCAGGAAGTAAGTTCCCACGCCTGCAATCCCGCCCAGGGAAAAGCAGACAATCTGGCGCTTGGTCAGCCCGAAAGCCACCTTGTCCTTAACCTCGGTCAAATCTTTGGTAATCGTCACATAAGCCAATCGAAACCCTCCTTTCTCGAAACTTAGTGTGCGTTTAGGATGCTTTTCGCCACGGAGCCGGTCTTAAACAGGCTGAAGCACAAAAGCACTGTGTAGGCGGCGCAGCTCCAGATGGAAGCCTGCAAATCCCCGCCCAGGGAAAGAGCATTGACCAGTACGGCATAGATACCGACGCAGATCATGATTAAGAAGCCTTGCAGCCCCAGGGCGGCAAGCCCCCGGACGTAGTTGGTGCCGATGTTGCCCCATTCCCGGTTCATAAAGGTGGCAAAGGGCAACGGGCCGACACTGGCGTAAATATAAATTTCAATCATCCTGCCATACAAAATGACCGTGATGATAAGCCCCATCGCTTTCATGGCAAAGGATACGACCCAGGTTTCCAGCATCAAGGCAAACAGATCTCCCAGCCCCGTGGCCTGAAGCTCCGTTGTGATGTTGGCGATTGCAGAGGAAATGTCGATGCTGGCGTTGGTATCTATGACACCGGCACTCCTTTGAACCATTGTCTGTGCAACCTGGAAAATTGCGATGATGAAATCAAAGGTATGATTAACGATGATTGCCGCCGCCGCTGACTTGAACGCCCATTTGAAGAACATAAAGGTATCAATGTCGTGCATATTGTTCTTCTCGATAATCATGGAAATCAGTTCATAAGTCAGGACGGCGGCGATCACAAGCCCCGCTATGGGGACTACCACATTCTTAGACAGCGTAAGAATAATGGAAAAGACGCTGGAGTTCCAGGACTCCGGCGTCTTTCCCACTTCGGTTGCGATTGTGGCGACCTTGCTGTTGACATCGCTAAACATACTCGACAGATTGCCAGTGATGGCTCCGATTAAGAAGTCTTTCAGCCACTGTTCAATGGCGTCGATTATGCTTTGCATAAGCCGCTACCCGTGCCGATTAGACGGTAATCAGGCTGGACAGCAGCGGAACCACCTTCAGACCGAGAAGCATAATGCCGCCGCCCGCCATAAGCTGCTTGACACCCTGGCTTTTGGAAGCAGGGTTGTCGGCCCCGTAACCTTCCATGAGGTTGACCACACCCCATACGCCAACGCCGCCGCCCAGGGCAACAACCAGAGTAGACATCGTAGAAACAGCAGTCGTAAAGAAACTCATAATAAAATCCTCCTTGAATTTAAAAAACGTGTTGATATGTTGTCGGTTTGGTTTTTGGATTGGAGCGGCCCCTTTCAGGCTCTGCCCGGACAGGCGGACGGATATGCTTTTTCATCCGCACCGCCGTTTTGGAAAATTCCGGGCAGATCGGGGTTTTCTCCGGGGAGCGGTTATAAAAATCTGCCATTGAACCATAGGAGAAAGCGCCGTTTAACGCCCTGGCTATCGTTTCCAATACATGAACCGCTTCGTCGTAAAATCCCATTTTGACCTCCCATGTGTTGAAATTACCGGTGTCCGGCTGGTTTTGGGCAAAAAAAGAAAAGGCTCCACCGATTTCAAAGCCCACAAAGGGGCATCGGTGGAGCCTTTAGGCAGCCGCTTGGGACTGTTTTATCTCTCCAAGGTCATAGACCTCAAATTCTTCTTCCGGCTTGACTTTGAGCCGGTGTTGCAGGTATGCCTTTACATCAAAGGCAAACTTGGGGTTGGCGTCTGCCGTGTACTTGTACTGTGGATGCTTCGTCAGATCGTACTTCTTGGAGTAGAACGGGCGGACGCCCTGCACCTGGACGATGCAGCGGCTGGAGGGCATGACAGCCAGCTCATCCACGCTCATCAGTTCCTTGCCCAGCTTCTGATAGTTCAGACCGTAGGTACGCTGGGCACCACGGGAATCGCTTTCATTCATGGTGTCAATGGTTTCTTTGCCCAAAAGCCCGGACACCATCTTTAAGCTGCTTTCCTCTTTCCCGCCCAGAAACAGCATGGTTGAGCAGCACCCGGCAACGGTTTCCGCATTGTCCTTATACATTCCTTTAAGCTGGCTGAACGTCTGGAGGACGATGTGGGCAGATATATTCCTCGACCGGATTACGGAAACCAAATGCTCCCAGTTCGGGATTTTTTGGTTTGCAAACTCATCAAACAGGCAGGTTACATGGATCGGGAGCCTGCCGTGATAGACTTTCAACGCCCGGTCGCACAGTACGTTGAACATCTGGGAGTACATCATGGCTGAAATGAAGTTGAACGTCGGGTCAGTATCGGAAACCACCGCAAAAAGGGCGGTTTTCTCGTCACCCAGCTTTTCAAGCTCTAATTCATCATAGGACATCATCTCCCGGACGGCAGCAATATCAAATGGGGCTAATCTGGCCCCGCAGGAAATAAGTATGCTTTTTAAAGTTTTGCCCGCCGCCATCTTAAATTTTTTATACTGCCTTGCCGCAAAGTGGTCGGGATTGCGCTGTTCCAACTGTTCAAACAGTAGGTCAACCGCTGATTTAAAGTTCTCGTCGTCCTCCCGGCACTCGCAGGCGTTGAGCATATCCAGCAGGGTATTCATGTTGCGCTCCTCGGCTGGGGCTTCATAGTAGATATAAGCGATCAGTGCCTGATACAGCAGGGCTTCCGCTTTTTCCCAGAATCCGTCCCCGCCTTTGGCTTCTCCCTGGGTATTGGTCATAATAACCGTGACAAGGGTGAGAATGTCCGTTTCGCTATGGAGATAAACAAAGGGGTTGTAGTGCATGGAGCAGGAAAAATCAATGGTATTTAAAACCTTGATTTTGTACCCGCCACGCACCAGTGCCCGCCCGACTTCCTCGATAACCGTACCCTTTGGATCGGAGCAGACATACGATGCGTTCATCTGGAGAAGATTGGGCTTGATGTGGTAGCGGGTCTTTCCCGAACCACTCCCACCAATGACCAACACATTCAGATTGACGTTTCTCTTTTCGGGGTCTGCAATTTTTCCCAGCGTCAGACGTTCCGTTTCGGACAGCAGGATATTCTGCGAAAAGTCCGGGTCGATGAACGGCTCAATATCTTTTGCATTTCCCCATCGGGCAGTACCATACTCCGCACCACGCCGGTATTTCCGGGCATTCTTGGATTTCTGGTACACGATAAACCACAGCAGAGCGCCGCAGGCATCTCCCACCAGCAGGTCAAACGGATGCAGGCTGGGCAGGGGATTGGCAAAGGCTTCCCCGATTTTAAGGAACGCCCCCAAAATCCTATCCAGCACATCGCCGCCGGATGCCATGCGGTACGCCTGCCCCAGCTTGGTAGCCATCAGGCCGACCAGGATATACGGCAAAGCCGCTTTTAGCAGCTTGGAAGTATTGACTTTCGGCAATTTTTTCATCTGTCCACCTCCTGGCTCTTGTTCCGGGAGAGAGATTTTGCCATATCCTTGACCACTTCTTGAAGTTTGGAAAGCTGCTTGCGGATGGACGGCTTCTCCTTGGACTGGCTTTTCACGACTTTACCGGAATATTCCCGGAATGCCGCCGTCAGTGCGTCGGCATCTTTACTCTTGAAAAAGACCAGATACCGGGGCGACTGTGTGGAAGCATCCTTTTTGAGAGCAAAGTCAATGCCGTATTTCCGGGCAACTTTCTCAAAAGACTTGATGTTGCCGTCCGTGATTTCGATGTTGCTGACCCCAGCCCCCTGCCGGACAAGGTGTTTCACACTCTGTTTGCCCTTGTAGATCTTGGGATTTTTTTGCTTTTTCTCCATTTCCTCAAGGGCTTTCAGGAGTGCGGCTTTCAGCACATTGGCGGTCAGCTTGGTGGCTTTGATGCTAATCGCCACCGATTTGTTTTCAACTTCTTCCTGCAAACCTCATCACTCCTTTCTCTGGCAGGAATGCTGAAAAAGGAAATGGTCTAAGGCGGAACCACCAGCCGGTGCAACAGAAACAGTGTCAGCCGGTACAGGTCATCAGGCATCAGCCCTCCACCTCGTTTTCTCCCTGAGCATGGATTTTCAGAATGCCATCCAGGGTAGTGGCGGTAATGCCCAGCCGCTGCGCCACAGCAATATCGTTTTTTACGGACTCGTCAACTTCGTCCCCGCAGACAATCAGCACATGGCTCCGGCGCAGAAGTTCACGCCCAATGTCAATGCCGTCCTTGTGTTCGGCAGGAATGGAATCACGCAGGAAATGGGGAAGATAGAGAACCGGACAGATTGGGGTAAAACCGGCTTCATAGACTTTGCGGCAGTACACCGCCGCCTGATCAATGACAGTAAACTCGCCGCCTTTCCAGACGGCTGTAATGTAGGCAAATGGCTTTTTCATGGGGAAGCTCCTTTCTCCGGCTGTGCCGGGTAGCAAACGAGCAACCCCGTGTCAAGAATGAAAATGAACGCACACCGTGCGTTCTTGACACAGTGCTGCTCATTTGCATTTTTGCAGTTAAGGGGGCTGGTCAGAAACTGGCGCAGCCGCCCATAGGCGATTATGAAAAAAGCAGTTACCCACCGCCGTAAAGGTCATGGTTGACCAAAGCTGTGTAGTAACTGCTGATAGTGGTAGGGGCATTATACAAGGCGGTAAGCAGATACGCCCGGATGTTTCGGACTTTGGTGGTGTTAGATTTCAAACTGCTCACCACATAGCTGATATGCTCCGAATTGAGTTTTAGCAGGCGGCTCTTTACAACCTCTAAGGGGAAGTCCTGGCCGCCTATGCGGATCATGGGCTTTGTGCTGCAAACCGTGTCCACCATGATGTCAACAATCTCGTCCAGAATGTCAGCATCATAGCCGAGCTGCCTGCGAGTGATGTCGTACTCAATATTCTCCATGATAATCTGACGATAGACACGCATCGTATCCATCGCATCTGCCGCAGGCGATCTATCTTCCGGCAGCCCCCTGGCCGGATGGATAGATGGTTCAGTATCACTCAATTCAGTATCTTTTATCTCAGTATTATTAGAGGCCGTTTTTTGGAAGTCTTGACTTCCAGATTGCGGAACTTTAGACTTCCGTTTTTCGGAAGTCAAGACTTCCGCATTCCGAACAAAGTTCTTAACATAGATTTTTGTCGGCTTTCCTTGGCCTTGCTTTTTGCGCTCGATCAAGCCCGCCTTATCCAGTTCCCCAAAAAGGGAAACGGCTTTGGTATGCCCGCAGCACAAATATTCCAAAGCATCCTCCAGAGTAAAGAAAATGAATACCCGGTTGTATTCGTCCAGCCAGCCATTCCGAACTGACAGCCCCATACGGTCAAGCATAAGCCCATACAGGATTTTGGCGTCGGAAGATATGCGCCGGTAGCTGGGGTCAGTGAACAGCACTTTGGGTATCCGGTAAAAAGTGAACTGTTCCGCTTCATCTCCGTAGAAGTAGTCCAGCATGGCAAGGTCTGGCATGAATTACACCTCCCTCCTAAGAAATTCTAAATGCTTAAAGCAAAAGGTGCTGCCCGAAAGCAACACCTTTTAAATCTGAAACTGGCATCTCTATTCTGTTTTTCTATGGAATCATCTGGAAATGCTTGAGTGCATCCATAATCGCTGCTTCTTTCTCTGGCGGGCACTTCGGCACTTTGGCATCTTCTTTTTTTGACTGGTTATAGTTCTTTCTCTCGATAATGCCACATTTCCGTTTTATTTGGGCGATATAAAGCTGACTGACTTTAAAGCCGAATTTTTCAAGTACATAAGCCTTGATTTCATCGTAAGTGGCTTTACTCTCCGCCGCCGTCAAATCCAACTCATCCATCGTGATTTCCACCTCGATATGATGCTTGACATTTAGTTTGGACAATAAACATACCGTTTCGATATGCTCACTGTGAGGGAACATATCCACCGGCGTGCTGCTCTCCACTTTGTATCCCTTCCGGGTCAGCAGCTCAAGATCCCGGGCCAGCGTGACCGGGTTGCAGCTCACGTAGACCACACGTTTGGGGGCCATGCGGGCCACGCTTTCGATAAACTGCGGCGTAGAGCCCTCTCGCGGCGGGTCCATAAAGATCACGTCTGCGCGTTCACCAGCCGCAGCGGCTTCGCCGATCCACCGGGTGGCATCTGCGGCAAAGAAGCGGGCGTTCTTCACGCCATTGTGCTTTGCATTGCCTATGGCATCGTGCACCGCTTCGCGGTTCAGCTCCACGCCCACTACCTGCTTTGCATGGTCGGCGGCGGTCAGGCCGATGGTTCCGATGCCGCAGTAGGCATCCAGCACCACTTCTTTGCCGGTGAGATGCGCCGCGTCCACCGCAAGGCCGTACAGCACTTCGGTCTGGGTATGATTGATCTGATAAAAGCTGCGTGGGCTGATGGCATAGGTCTTGCCGCAGAGGGTATCCAGAATGAATCCCTTGCCGTACAGCACCTTTTCCATATCGCCCAGCACCACGCTGGTTTTGCGGTCGTTCACGTTCTGGACGATGGTGGTGATGGTCACACTCTGCTTTTCTGCCTCGGTCAGCAGGGCTTTGACAAAGTTCTTGGCCCCCGGCAGCACCGGCTGAGCTGTCACCAGCACCACCATCACCTGCCCGGTCATAACGCCCCGCCGCAGCAGGCAGTGACGCAGAAGGCCGGTGCCCTTATCCTCATTAAAAGGCTGGTAATGGCAGGTGCCCGCTGCCGCACGCACGGCCAGCATGGTCTTATCCAGCACTTCGTCCTGCAAAAGGCAGCTTTCCACCGGCAGCACCTTGTGGCTGTTTGCCGCGTAGATGCCGGAGGTAAGTTTTCCACCCCAGCCGGTGGTAAAGGTGGAGATCACCTTGTTCCGATAGTGGTACGGCGTTTCCATGCCCCGGATGTGCTCCACCGGGCCGAATCTGCCCAGCAGCTTTTTCACGGTCTCTTCTTTCTGTTTCAGCTGTGCGGCGTAGTCCATGCCCAGCATCGGGCAGCCGCCGCAGTTTTTGGCACGCAGTTTGCAATCCATCTTCCGCTCTCCTTTTTACCCATAAGGGTCATACAGATCATATTCTTCCGCTTCCAGATGCTTTTCCTCCAGCACCTTCATGGCCTGTTCCAGCTCGCTCTGGCCGCAGCCGCTCTCGCTGACCAGCGCGCGCACCGCCGCCGCAAGGTCGCCGCCAAAGAGGGTGTCCAGCCGTTCGCGCATGCTCCACACATTATAGGCGCGCTGGGTGATGGCCGGAGTGTAGGTATTGCGGTTGCCGTCCTTGCCGCTTTTCACCCAGCCCTTTTCTTCCAGCCGGTAAAGAAAGTTGAGCACGGTCGCCGGTGCCCAGCCCTTTGCGCGCAGCTTTGCGTCGATATCCCGCCGGGTGACGGGCGCACGGCAGGCCCACACCGCCAGCATCACCTGCTCCTCTGCCGCCGAAAGCGGCTTTACACTGTCCGGGATGCCATACATCCTGCTGTTCTCCCTCCTTTTGGCATCTTTTTTCTTTTACGTTTGTCTTTGTTTTATTATTATACCAATTTCTGCGCCAAAGTGCAAGAGCCGGAAACGCCGATGAAATCAGGCTTTTCCGGCTCTATTTTACATTTGTCTTTGTTTTTGTTTTTTTATCAAGGACATTTGTGTGCTTTGTGCCCGCACAGGGGCTTTTGCGCCGTATCTTTGTGCAAAGATGCTCTTGTTTTCATCCCTGCAAAACCGGTATACTACGGCTACAGCAATCAACAGAACGCACCACAGAAAACCGCGGTGCTGTGCGATACAGGAAAGGGAGAGTTCATTATGGCACGAGTTTACAACTTCAGCGCAGGCCCCAGCATGCTGCCCGAGAAGGTGCTCAAGCAGGCACAGGCAGAGCTGCTCGAGTATGGCGACAGCGGTCAGAGCGTGATGGAGATGAGCCACCGCAGCAAGTGGTTCGATGCCATCATCAAGGACACCGAGGCCACCCTGCGCCGGGTAATGAATATTCCCGACAACTACAAGGTCGGTTTCTTTCAGGGCGGTGCCACCCAGCAGTTTGCCATGGTCCCGCTGAATTTCATGACCACCGGCAAAGCAGATTACCTTGTCACCGGCAACTTCTCGAACCTTGCCGCCAAGGAAGCCGCCAAGTTCGGCGAGGTGAACATCGTTGCTTCCAGCAAGGACAAGAACTTCACCTACATCCCGGACGTGAACGCCATCAACTATGATAAGGATGCCAGCTACATCCACATCTGCCAGAACAACACCATCTTCGGCACTCAGTTTGTCGAGGTGCCGCAGGTGGAGGGTGTGCCTCTGGTAGCCGACATGAGCTCCATGATCCTCTCCAAGCCGGTGGATGTGACCAAGTACGGCTGCATCTACTTCGGCGTGCAGAAGAATGTAGCTCCCGCCGGCATGGCAATTGCCATCGTCCGCGACGACCTGCTGGGCCATGCCGCCGACAATGTGCCTACCATGATGAACTACACCACCCTGCTGGGCAAGGACAGCATGTACAACACGCCCCCCTGCTGGTGCATCTATATGACCGGTCTGGTGCTCAAGTATCTGGAAAACGACATCGGCGGTCTTGCCAACATGCAGAAGATCAACGAAGCCAAGGCCAAAGTGCTGTACGACTATCTGGACGGTCAGGGCTTCTTCACGAATCCTGTGGAGCACCGCTACCGCAGCACCATGAATGTCACCTTCACCAGCCCCAATGCAGATCTGGACAAGAAGTTCTGCGCCGAAGCTGCAGAAGCAGGCTTCGTGAACCTGAAGGGCCATCGTCTGGTAGGTGGTATGCGCGCTTCCATTTACAACGCAATGCCCGCCGAGGGCGTGGACAAGCTGGTGGACTTCATGGAGAAGTTCCGCAAGGAGAACGCATAAAACCCTCTCAGCCTCACTTCGTTCGGCAGCTCCCCCGAGGGGGGAGCTTTTTATCAGAGGGACAACTTGATCGAACCCGCTTTCTAAGCTCGCCCTTCGGGAGAGCTGGCACGGCGCAAGCCGTGACTGAGAGGGTTCCTGTATAATAGAAGGGAAATCTGGACTATGTACACCATCAAAACTTTGAACGCCATCAGCCCGGTGGGTCTGGCAAAGCTGAACAACAAGCAGTTTGACGTGGCTGTGGACACCGATACCCCGGACGGCATCCTCGTTCGCAGCGCCGACATGCTGAATACCGCCTTCAACGACAATCTTCTGGCCATCGCCCGCGCCGGTGCCGGCGTGAACAACATCCCGCTGGACCGCTGCAGTGAGCAGGGCATCGTGGTGTTCAACACCCCCGGTGCCAACGCCAACGCTGTGGCCGAGCTGGTGATCGGTATGCTGATCGCCGGCAGCCGCAATGTGGCTGTTGCTGCCCAGTGGTGTCAGGGCCTGACCGGCGACCCCGCCATGGCAAAGACCGTGGAAAAGGGTAAGAAGCAGTTCGTGGGCAACGAGATCAAGGGCAAGACGCTGGGTGTCATCGGTCTGGGTGCCATCGGCTCCCGCGTGGCCAACTGCGCCATTGAGCTGGGCATGGAGGTCTACGGCTACGACCCCTACATCTCCATTGACGCCGCATGGAACCTGAGCAGTCAGGTACACCATTGCGTGAACCTGAACGACATGCTGCCCCTGTGCGACTACATCACCATCCATGTGCCCTACCTGCCCACCACCAAGGACACCATCAACGTCCAGACCCTTGCCCTGTGCAAGGACGGCGTGAAGATCCTGAACTATGCCCGCGGTGAACTGGTCAACACCGAAGCCCTGCTGGAAGCCATGGAGACCGGCAAGGTGTCCGGCTACATGACCGACTTCCCGTCTGAGGCCATTCTGGGCAAGCCCGGCATCGTGTGCACCCCGCATCTGGGCGCTTCCACCCCGGAAGCCGAGGACAACTGCGCTGTCATGGCCGCAAAGGAGCTGAGCGACTACCTGAAGAACGGCAACATCATCCACTCGGTGAACATGCCGGAGGTCAACCAGCCCCGCGCCGGCGGCAAGCGCATCTGCATCATCCACAAAAACGAGCCGGGCATGATCAGCCAGATCACCGCCCTGACCACCGAAGCCGGCCTGAACATCGAGAACATGGTGAACAAGAGCAAAAAGAACATGGCCTACACTGCTGGATGCTACCGGTGCTGTGGACAAGACGCTGGCCGAAAAGCTGGCTGCCATCCCCGCCGTGATCCGGGTGCGTATCCTGTAAAGCAAAACGATTTTTATTTTAGCAACCCGGAAAAGTC
>SKEC01001360.1_pt1 | contig 19250 bp, 26 predicted proteins | sample 4826641 | NCBI WGS metagenome assembly SKEC01 (sample SAMN11008819, study PRJNA524170) | human gut metagenome | biome: Human fecal sample; material: Feces; isolation source: fecal sample from pouch patient p18, p21 | host: Homo sapiens | place: Israel: Tel-Aviv | collected 2015-12-22
TCGCCCTTTTTGCTGACCAGTGCAGACACCTTTTCCACCAGCTCCGGCAGCATGGCCAGAGCACGGTCAACGCTATTGGAGCCGTCCGTCAGCTGGATGGTGCGCACGCAGCCGTCCTTGATCACCAGAAATGCCACCGGCTGGATGTTGACGCCCGCGCCGGAGCCGCCGCCGAACAGGTCCTTGTTGGCGGCATTCTTGCCGTCAAAGTCGGTGCCGCCGGAGGCAAAACCAAAGCTCACCTTGGACACTGGCAGGATGGTGGTGCCGTCCTCGGTGGTGATAGGCTTGCCGATGATGGTATTGGCGTCCACCATCTCGTGGATCTTGTCCATGGTAACGTTCATAATGCCCTGAATCGGATGCTCAGCCATAATGCAAATCTCCTTTGATCGTTTTTGTCAGGCCTGTGTCCCCGGAGTTTTACCGGGAGATCGCAGACTGTCAGGCTCCGTCACACTAGTCACACTATTTTATTCAGTGTACCACAGTTACAGGAAAACGTCCAGCACCTTTTCGCACCAGAACTCCGCCAGCACACGCACCGCTGCGACGACGATAAACAGCGCCCTTGCCGAAATGCGCAAGGACACACGGTCCTCTACGGTGGGTTCGGCGCTGCCAAAGTCCGGCACGATGCGCAGTTCGTCAAACTGCAGGTAAATGAAGCGGTCAAGCACACCCAGCACCGGGTATAGCCATGCCTGCAGCTTGCCGTAATTGCGGGCCGCTGCAGCAGGGTCCTCCCCGCGCACGCCAAGGCATACCCGGATGTGGGTGATGCGCAGCGCGCCGAATACAGCCCGGATCAGCGTCCCGGCCCCACGCAGGATGGTGCACAGGATGTTCAGGGTCAGTTTTGCCTTTTTGCGCGGCTCTGCGGGCTTTTTCTCCTTGGCAGGCTTCTTTGCCGCTTTTGCCTTTTTCGGCTTCTTTTTGCGCTTGCTCTCCTCCGTCGGCTCCGGCTTCGGGTACTGGAACACCGGGAAGGTGATGCCCAGTGTCCCGGCCTTTACGGTCAGGGTGTCCTGCTCCCAGCTGACATCCGCACAGAACGGGATGAGCAGCAACAGCACCATTAGAGCCAGCACCACCAGCAGCAGGATGCCAAGGACCTTCAGCAGGAACAGCAGCACCCCGCCCGCAGCGGCAAGAACGGTGGTCATGGGTCATCCCTCGCTTTCTGCCGGGGCTTCCGGCTGATGCACCGGCGGCAGGTCCGCCAGACTGGACAGGCCGAATACTCTTAAAAAGGTGTCGGTGGTGCGGAAGCTCACCGGGCGGCCCGGCAGGTCCAGACGGCCCGCTTCCTCGATCAGGCCCTTTTCCAGCAGGCCGGACACGCTGGACGAGGAGTCCACCCCGCGCACCTGCTCGATGAAAGCGCGGGACACCGGCTGATTGTAGGCGATCACGGTCAGGGTCTCCATGGCGGCAGGGCCCAGCGGCACGGCGCGGCGGCTGTCCAGCACACGGCGCACGCAATCGGCCCACTCGGTCTTGGTGGCCAGCTGCCAGTGGGTGTTCAGGTGCAGCAGGCACAGGCCGCTGTCCTCCCGGGTGTAGCGGGTGCGCAGCTCTTCCAGTGCGTTTTCCACGCTGGTCTGGGGCAGCTGCACGGCCTGCGCCAGTTTGTCGGAGCCGATGGGCTCCCCGCAGGCAAACAGCATGGCCTCCACTGCGGCACGAATCTGTTTCTGGTTCATTTTTTCTCCTTTATCCGGGTGCGCTGCATGGTCAGCTCCCCGTTCTCCCCCAGGGTGACGCGGCCGCCGCGCACCAGCTCCAGCAGGGCCAGAAAGGTGGCCACGTTGGTGCTGCGGCTCTGCCGGGGTGAGAACAGCTGGCCCATGCGGGCCGCGGCCCCGCTGATGAGGCTGCGCAGGATGTACACCACCCGGCTGGTCACCGACACCATGGGGGCCGTGACCAGCGGCTCAAACTGCTGCTGGATGGGCTCCCGGCGCAGGCGGGTGCGCCCGGCAAGGGCGTTCCAGTAGTCGGCCAAAATTTGGGGTGCATGGTGCAAGGTATAGGTGTTGTCCCACTCCATCTCCATCGGCTGCCGCACGAATACCGGTGCCTGCTCCCCTTTTGCCCGCAGCAGCGCGGCCATACGGCGGCACTGGTCGTACTCGATGAGCTGGCCGGTGAATTCCTGCTTCATCCGCTCACCCTCTTCGCTGCGGGGCAGCAGCAGATAGCTCTTCATCTCCACCAGATGGGCCGCCATCTCGATAAAGGCGCTGGCGGTCTCCGGGTCCGGGTCGGCCTGCTCCACCGTGCGGGTGTACTGGTCGATCAGTTCCAGAATGGGGATGTTGTGCAGGTCCATCTTATGTTTGGCCACAAGAGCCAGCAATAATTCCAGGGGGCCGTCAAAATCTTCCAGGTGGAAGGTCAATTCCTCGGTGACAGCCATGGCTTACACCACCGTCCCTGTCATGACAAAGTAGGCCGAGTATGCGATCTTGTCGATGTATCCGGTGCCCAGGCTCAGCAGCTCCCACACCAAGTTGTTGAGGTAGTACAGCGGGGTATCCAGCAGGCCCATCCAGACAGCAGCCAGCATGGTCACCATGATGTAGCGTTCGTAGCGCATGAGGCCAAAGTACATGCGCTGGGGCAGGGCCACCAGCAGGATGCGGCTGCCGTCCAGCGGCGGCACCGGGATGAAGTTGAACACCGCCAGGCTCACGTTCATCAGCACCATATACTGGAGGAAGTAGGCCAGGTAGTAGGTGGCCTGGTTTACCGGGGCCCAATAGTACAGTACCTTCCACAGCACCATGGCAAGATAGGCCAGCACAATGTTGGCCACCGGGCCCGCCAATGCGGTGAGGGCCATGCCCCACTTGGGGTTTTTGAAATTGCGGGGGTTGGTGGAGACCGGCTTTGCCCAGCCCACACCCGCAAACACCATGCACAACGTGCCCAGCAGGTCAAAGTGGGCAAAGGGGTTCAGCGAAAGGCGGCCTTCGCGCTTGGCGGTGGGGTCCCCCAGCAGCCAGGCAGCCAGCGCATGACCAGCCTCATGGAACGGGATGGCCACCAGTGCCACCAGTGCGCGGACGAGATAATAGGTTGCCCGTGTCATAAGCATCTCCTGAAAAACAACATTTTCTATTATAATACTATCTTTTGGCCGGTTGAGCAACCCTTACTGCAAAAGATTGGAAAAAGATGACGGAAATTTTGAAAAAAGGCTTGCATTTTGCCCGCGTCTCTGGTAAAATAGTCAAGCTGATTATTTTGATTCCTTACTTCACTCTAGGAGGTGCAAGTACCATGGCTAAGTGTGAATGCTGCGGCAAGGGCGTTACCTTTGGTATTAAGGTCTCTCACTCCCATCGCCGTTCCAACCGTACCTGGAAGCCGAATGTCCGTCGTGTCAAGGCGGTCGTGGATGGCTCCCCCAAGTATGTCTACGCATGCTCCCGTTGCCTGCGCGCTGGCAAAGTTACCCGCGCTGTCTAATTTGGTGTATGTGGCCGGTCACTTTGTCGAGTGGCCGGCTTTTTTTGTTGCCTTAAAGGAGATGAACGCATGGCTCTTCCCACCGATCCCATCATGCTGCTGAGCGTGGTGAACCTCAAACTCCGGGATTATTTCAAAAACCTCGATGCTTTGTGCGAAGATCTGGACGCCGACAAGGCCGATCTGTGTGCAAAGCTGCGTGCCGTCGGTTACGAGTACGACGCACAGCGCAACCAGTTTGTCTGATTTATCCTGAAACGCTACTGCCGGCTGGACGTGCAGCGACTGTGCGCCGGGGCCGGATCATGATAAAAAAGGAGTGCTTGATTGATTATGATGCAGGGTACCTATTACAAAGAGTGGAGCAGTGTGCTGAACCGCGAGATGGAGTTTAAGGTATATGGCAGCGCCGGTGTGCCGGTGCTGGCTCTGCCCGCCCGCGGCGGCCGCTTTTTCGACTGGGAGAACAACGGCATGCCGGACGCCATTGCCCAGCTGCTGAACGAGGGCAAGATCCAGCTGTTCTGCGCCGACAGCGTGGACGGTGAAGGCGTGCTGAACGGGGATCTGCCGCTGCGCCGCCGGGCCGAGGCACAGGAGAAGTATTTTGTTTACCTGACTGCCGAGCTGGCTCCCCGCATCCTGGCCCTGAACAAGGCCGAGAAGGGCACCAAGATCTGGTGCGCTGGTGTGGATCTAGGCGCCTATCAGGCCGTGAACTGCCGCCTGCGCCGCCCCACCCTGTTTGCCGGTGCTGTGGGCATGGGCGGCATCTACGACCTGAGCCGCTTCTGGGGTGCCGAGAACGACGATCTGGTGCTGCGCTGCTCTCCCCTGCTGTACCTGCAGGAGAACGGCATCGCCAACAAGCTGGCACTGGTCAAGGCCGAGGAAAACAGTCTCATCCTCTGCGCCGGTCAGGGTGCCTACGAGGATGACGCCAAGGCCGACACCCAGGCACTGGCCGATGTGCTGCAGGCCCAGAGCCTGCCCGCCCATCTGGAAGTGTGGGGCGGTGATGTGTCCCACGACTGGTACTGGTGGGGCAAGATGTGGAGCCTGTTTGCTCCGCGCATTCTGGAAAAGTAACTTTATCACGGTTCTGTGTGAGGGAAAGCCTGCGGGTTTTCCCTCTTTTTTCTTTTATTTCAAATTCCTACTTGATTTGTCGGATATGGTGTGGTATACTCCTGCTGGAAGCAAAAGATACCCCCAAGGGGTTTGCGAAAGGAGCCTGCATCATGGAATCCACCGAAAAGAAGCCCTGCTGTTGCTGCAGCACCGAAGAGCCTGTAGCGGACACGGTTTCCCCCGCCGATGTGCCGGACGCTGTCCCCTCCTGCTGCCGCCACAAGGACCGCAGCCCGGAGGAATACAAAGCACTGGTCAACCGGCTGAGCCGCATCGAAGGCCAGGTACGCGGCGTGCGCGGCATGCTGGAAAAGGATGCCTACTGTGTGGACATTCTGGTACAGGTGGCCGCCGTGAACTCGGCGCTGAACAGCTTTGCCAAGGAGCTGCTGGCCCAGCACATGAGCACCTGTGTGGCCGATGACCTGCGTGCCGGCAGCGACGAAAAGCTGAACGAGCTGATCAGGCTGCTGCCCCGGCTCATGAAGTGACCCTGCGGCGGACATACTGGACTTATCAGGAGTGAATACGATGGAACAATACAATGTAACGGGTATGAGCTGCGCGGCCTGCTCTGCCCGGGTGGAAAAGGCCGTAAAAAAGGTACCGGGCGTGACCAGCTGTTCGGTAAGCCTGCTGACCAACTCCATGGGCGTAGAGGGCACCGCATCCAGCGCGGCGATCATTCAGGCCGTGCAGGAAGCCGGTTACGGTGCCAGCCCCAAGGCGGCCGGTGCTGCCGCCGCCAGCTCCCCCAGCGCCGACCTGGACGCGCTGGCCGACCACGAGACGCCCAAGCTCAAGCGGCGGCTGATCGCTTCGCTGGGCTTTCTGCTGGTACTGATGTACTTTTCCATGGGCCACATGATGTGGGGCTGGCCTCTGCCCCACTGGTTTGACGGCAACCATGTTGCCATGGGCCTTGTCCAGCTGCTGCTGGCGGGCATCGTGATGGTGATCAACCAGAAGTTCTTCATCAACGGCTTCAAAGGGCTGATCCACGGCTCCCCCAACATGGACACGCTGGTGGCCATGGGCTCCATGGCCAGCTTCGTGTGGAGCACCTACGCCCTGTTTGCCATGACCCGCGCACAGGTGGACGGCAACGACGAGCTGGTCATGCACTATATGATGGAGTTCTACTTTGAGTCGGCGGCCATGATTCTGACCCTGATCACGGTGGGCAAGATGCTGGAGGCCCGCTCCAAGGGCAAGACCACCGATGCACTGAAGAGCCTGATGAAGCTGGCCCCCAAAACGGCCACCCTGCTGCGGGACGGTGCCGAGGTGACCGTACCCATCGAGCAGGTGCCGAAGGGCGACATCTTTGTGGTGCGCCCCGGTGAGAACATCCCGGTGGACGGCGTCGTGCTGGAAGGCAGCAGCGCCGTGAACGAAAGCGCCCTGACCGGCGAGAGCATCCCGGTGGACAAGGCCGCCGGGGACAAGGTGAGCGCCGCCACGGCCAACCAGTCCGGCTTCCTGCGGTGCGAAGCCACCCGTGTGGGCGAGGACACCACCCTGGCCCAGATCATCCGGATGGTGAGCGATGCCGCCGCCACCAAGGCTCCCATCGCCAAGGTAGCCGACACCGTGTCCGGCTTCTTTGTGCCGGCGGTCATCAGCATCGCGGTGGTCACCACCGTGGTCTGGCTGCTGCTGGGCCGGGAGCTGGGCTATGCGCTGGCCCGCGGCATCTCGGTGCTGGTCATCAGCTGCCCCTGTGCCCTGGGCCTTGCCACGCCGGTGGCCATCATGGTGGGCAACGGCATGGGCGCCAAAAACGGCATCCTGTTCAAGACTGCCGCTTCGCTGGAAGCTGCCGGCCGCACCCAGATCGTGGCGCTGGACAAGACCGGCACCATCACCAGCGGTGAGCCGAAGGTCACCGACATCCTGCCCGCCGACGGCGTGACTGAAACCGAACTGCTGACCCTGGCCGCCGCGCTGGAATGCAAGAGCGAGCACCCGCTGGCCCGCGCTGTGCTGGCTTATGCCGAGGCACAGCAGCTGGACGCCCCGGAGGTGACCGACTTTGCAGCCCTGCCCGGCAACGGCCTGAGCGCCAAGCTGGACGGCAAGGAGATCTTTGGCGGCAATGCAGCCTTTACCGGCACCAAGGTCACCGTCCCGGCCGAGCTGGCACAGGCAGCAGCCGAGCTCTCGGCGCAGGGTAAGACCCCGCTGTTCTTTGGCGGCGCAGGCCGTCTGCTGGGTGTCATCGCGGTGGCTGACACCATCAAGGAGGACAGCCCCCGGGCCATCCGGGAGCTGCAGGCCATGGGCATCAAAGTGGTCATGCTCACCGGCGACAACCAGCGCACGGCTGACGCCATCGGCAAGCAGGCCGGTGTGGACGCCGTGATCGCCGGGGTGCTGCCGGACGGCAAGGAAGCCGTGATCCGCCAGCTGCAGGCCGCCGGTAAGGTAGCCATGGTGGGTGACGGCATCAACGACGCCCCCGCCTTGACCCGCGCCGACACCGGCATCGCCATTGGCGCCGGTACCGATGTGGCCATCGACGCCGCCGATGTGGTGTTGATGAATTCCAGGCTCTCGGATGTGCCCGCCGCCATCCGCTTGAGCCGCTCCACCCTGCGCAACATCCACGAGAACCTGTTCTGGGCCTTCCTCTACAACACCATCGGCATTCCGCTGGCAGCCGGTGCGTTCATTCCCTTCGGCCTGACGCTGAACCCCATGTTCGGCGCAGCGGCCATGAGCCTGTCCAGCTTCTGCGTGGTGAGCAACGCCCTGCGGCTGAATCTGTTCGATCTGCACAGCACCAAACACGACCACCCGCTGAAAAACGCTTCTGCCCTGCCCGCTGCCCTCACGCAGCCCGCAGCGGTTGAGGATAAAGAGAGAACCATCAAGGAGGATATGACCATGAAAAAGACTCTGCATGTAGAAGGCATGATGTGCGGCCACTGTGAGGCCCGTGTGAAGAAGGCGCTGGAGGCCCTGTCCGAAGTGACCGAGGCTGTGGTGAGCCACGAGGCCGGCACCGCCGTTGTCACCCTGAGCGCCGAAGTTTCCGACGATGTGCTGAAGAAGACCGTCGAGGATCAGGACTACAAGGTCACCGGCATCCAGTAAGCCCCTCCTGCACAAACAGCAGCGGCCTGTTCCCCCGTTTTGGGAGAGCAGGCCGCTGCTTTGTTTTGGGTAGCTTGAGCGAGCGACAACCACCAGCTCTGCTGGTGGAGAAGAAAATGCTTTAGCTATAAGATTCGAGCGAAGCGAGATGACAAAGAAATTGTCATCTTAGAAGATGCACTTTATGATACTGCTCGTTAGAGCAGTAGGGCAAGTAATGCAGATGAAAGATGCTTGCTCGTGGCCCCTTGCAGGGGCTTTGCTAGTATTATGCCCTTCTAGGGCTTACTCAAGCCACCGGCTCAGCCGGTGGTTTTGACTATGGTTTTTCAGGAAAGTTCTGCAAGGCGTCTGGCTCCTCTGGTTTTCAGCCAGTGCCCCAGCAGCCCGTCCGCACCCGCCAGCAGCACAAGGGCCGCCGCCATGACCGCCGGAAGCGGAAGGATCTTCAGCAGATTGGTCTGCGCAAGGGTCAGCACCAGCACAGCAACGAGATTGGCCGCCATGGACAGCAAGGTACAGCCGCTCATTTTGATCACTGCGGCCTCACTCGTCCAATGCAGGTTGGGCAGCACAAGCCCCAGTGCAAGGCCCATTTCCGCACTGAGCAGCACGAACAGCTCTGCTTCCAGCAGGGTCAGGCAGAAATACACCGGCGGCATCTGCACCGCCGCCTGCATGCACACAAGGCACAATGCCGCCGGGACGCCGGTCAGCAGTAGATGCAGTTCCAGCTTGGCACACAGGGCCTGCCAGGACGGGATGGGCAGGCTTTGCAGGAGCCAGACCGTCCGGCCTTCCAGCGAGACGGAGGGCGTGGTCAGGAAGTTGGCTGCCGACACCGCACACACGGCACAGCACACCAGCACCGGGACCCCTTCCGGCAAGGCCTGCGCAAACCGGGCAAAGAGGTCTGCCTTCCACAGGGACACGCCGCCCAGCACCAGCAGGCCCAGCGTGCCCATGGCGCTGTTGAGCATATAGGCCGAGCTGGACCCCAGATGCAGCAGTTCCCGGCGCAGCAGAGCCTGCCGCAGGCTGACGGGGCGTGCTTTTCGCGCATGGTATGCCGCGCGGGCCGTACCCTTCCGGGCCGTCATGCGGCGCAGGTAGGGCTTTTCCAGCAGCTTGCAAAAGGCCGCAAAGCACAGCACTGTGCCCAGCACGAGGCCGACCAGCGCCGGGAGCTCCCCTGCCGCCGCGCTGCCCAGCAGCCGCAGCGGCCAGGCTGCACGGGCAAGCGCCGCACCCGACTGTGCGGCATCGGCCAGCAGATCATCCAGAATGTCCTGTACCCGCAGAAAACCCGCATAGTACAGCGCAAAAAACACCAGCGAGCACACCACGGTGACCAGACTTTTGTGCCGGGCGCGGTCATTGGCCAGTGCCACGGCCCAGCCCAGCAATACCGCCAGAATGCAGGCCGCTCCGGCCAGCACCAGTGCCATGGGGATGCTGCACAGCACCCCGGCCAGCGGATGGGCTGCCAGCAGGCCGTAACACACCACCGCCGGGACCCACGCCATGAGCAGGTAGATCAGGCAGGCCAGATAAACGGTGCTCACCCGCACCCCGAAAATGACCGCCGGCGGGATGGGCAGTGAGAGCAGCAGTTCGTTGTCCCGGCTCTGGAACAGGCCGGAATAGCTGGTAAAGGCGCTGGCCAGCACGCTCACCAGCAGCGCCGTGAGCCCCATAGAGGCAAAATACAGCCAGTCCAGCCCGGCCGGGAGCAGCACCGAAGCCAGCGGCAGGGCCATGCCCGCAAAGCAGAGCATGAGCACCACCACCAGCACGGCAAACAACAGCGCATACCCCACGACCGATGCCCGGGACCGCGCTTTGCCGGTCTTGCTGCTGCGGAGAAAGGCCGCGCCCAGCTCCCGCAGCTGCTTGCGGAGCAATGCACGGATCATCATGCCTGCGCCTCCGTGCCTTCCAGTTCCAAAAAGACCTCTTCCAGACTGTCATCGCCGCGCACCTCGTCCATGGAACCGGCCCGCACCAGCCGCCCGGCCCGGATGATGGCCACCCGGTCGCAGAGCTTTTCGGCCACCTCCAGCACATGAGTCGAGAAGAAGATGGCCCCGCCGCCGTCGCAGAAGCGGCGCATCAGGGTCTTGAGCTGGTGCGCCGCCAGCGGGTCCAGCCCCACAAAGGGCTCGTCCATGAGGATGAGCTTCGGCTCGTGGAGCAAGGCCGAGATGATGGCCAGCTTCTGCTTCATGCCGTGGGAGTATGCGCTGATGGGCTGGGCCAGGTCCCGCGTGAGGTCGAACTGGTCGCCGTAGGACCGGATGCGCTCGGCACGCTCCCGTGCCCCCACGGCAAAGATATCCGCGATGAAGTTCAGGTACTGGATGCCGGTCATGTATTCGTACAGATCCGGGTTGTCCGGCAGATAGGCCAGCCGCCGCTTGCATTCCAGCGGGTCATCCTGCACCGAGATGCCGTCCACCGTAATGCGGCCGCCGTCGAACTGCTGGATGCCGCAACAGCACTTGAGTGTGGTGGTCTTGCCCGCGCCGTTGTGGCCGATGAATGCGCAGATCTCGCCGGGGCGGATGTGCAGGCTGAGGTCCTGCACGGCCGCCTTGCCGCCGTAGGTCTTGGTCAGATGTTCGATGTTGAGCATAAAGTGCCCTCCTTTGTCCGGGGCAGTGCGCCCCTCTGCCCTTAGAATATACCTTCCACAAGGGGGAAGGTCAAGGGTGACCGGTCCGCGGCCGGTCAGAGTGCAATAATTTACAGTTTCTTCAAAGATGCCCCTTGCAAAAGTACAAAAAAATGGTATACTAATACAACGAACTGAACGGAGAAAGGAGGCGCGCAGCATGGCACCCACCAAGGAGCGCCCGGCGACCAAAACCATCGCCACCAACCGTGAAGCGCGCCACGAGTATTTCGTTCTGGAAGCGCTGGAGACCGGCGTTGAGCTCAAGGGCACCGAGGTCAAAAGCCTGCGGGCCGGCGGGGTCAACCTGAAGGACAGCTGGGTGGACATTGAGGACGGCGAACTGCTGGTTAAGGGCATGCACATCACGCCCTACGACCACGGCAACATCTTCAACCAGGACCCTCTGCGTGTCCGGCGGCTTCTGGCACACAAAAACGAGATCCGGCGGCTGCACCAGCAGTGCAAGCTGCAGGGATACACGCTGGTGCCGCTTTCGCTCTATTTCAAACATGGCCGCGTAAAAATGGAACTGGGCCTTTGCAAGGGCAAAAAGCTCTACGACAAGCGTGCCGACGCCGCCCAGCGCGACGCCAAGCGTTCCATCGACCGCGCCATGAAATCCAACGGCAAATACTATTGATCGTTTCAGACGGTTTCCCTGAAGCGGAACTTCTCCTGTTTTTCGTGCATCGCAAGGTGCACTTTTATGGGGGCGTAAAGGTTTCGACGGGGGGAGCGAGGTCTGGGCAGCGGGTAGCAGCGGGGGAACTGCTCTATAACTCCTCCAAACAATTAACTGACAACAACAATTATCAGTTGCTCGCAGCCTGAGTGCTGCGCGTCTCGCCCACTCTTGTGTCGTGTGGGGCCGGGGCGTCCTTTAGACACAGCACCTGAACGGACTTAAGCTTTGCGGACCGGCAGGAACTCATGAAGCTACCAATGCGCTAGCCTGACGATCGGCGTGGCGCGGCGGGAATGTTGTAGATCGCCTGCACCCGGAGATACCTACACTGAACTCTTTTCGGACATGGGTTCGACTCCCATCGCCTCCACCAGAAAAAAGCGCCTAGATTCGTTAAAATCTAGGTGTTTTTCTTTGCTTATACCACACTATTTACCACGTTTTCGGATTTTAGTGTGTTTTTATCCCTGTCTGATCTCGATTTTCCAGCTCTGTTTTTCAGGCGGCAGCGGTGCGCTCTCTTTGTCGTGGTTCCAATGCCGGTCAACGTCGCACAGCTCCAAAAAGCCATCTTTCAGGCGGTAACAGGCTTCTTCATCCGGGGCAGTATGGCAGCAGGGGCATTGAAAGCTCTCGTTTTCCTCGCTGTCTCTCCATAGCTGCCAGTCATAGACAACAAAAGTCTTTTTGCAGTTCGGGCAGATAAGATGCAGTTCAAGCATGATTTTACGCTCCTTCTCTCGGATTGAAAATAAGAATGGTCAAGGCATAGGCCGCTGCGTCTATCGTGTGGTTGTCACGATCTGGCACACTGGGCAGGAAATTGCCGTCTTTGTCCGTGTCGTACTCGTATTGCGAGAACTCACGGTAGATGTTGGGCGTGCGCCTGGGGTCAACAACAAGCGTCCTTTTTTGCAGCCACTTGATGCGGTAGTTCACACAGCCGGGGCGCTTGATGCAAGGGCGAGCCTGCAGGCCGTATTCCCGTAGATCGTGCACGCTCTTGGGTTCTGCACAGTCGCAATAAATAACCTGTTCCGGGGCCGTTTCTGCGCCTGTGATGGGGTTCTTTCTGGTTTCGCCCACATGGTCAAGGCTGTGCGCCCTGATCTCAGCGGCAAGGGCCTCATTCGACAGGCCGCGCTTGTAAATCTCATCCGCAAAGTAGATGGTTTCGGTGCTGCGGTCGTAGTACAGCGCCACAACGGCGGCAGGGTCAGACGCAAAACCGAAATCACAGCCCACATAGCGGTAACACTGCATTGCAAGCTCTTCGTCCGCGATCTCTCGCACTTCCAGCGTGGTGAACACCTCGCCGCCGCTGCCGGTAGGGATGCCCAGATACTCATGATCGTACACTTTGGGATTCAGAGCTTGGATGCGCTGGGCTTCGTTCAGAAACACCTCTCCCAGCCATTCAGGCGGCACCTGGGTGTAATCCGTGTGCAGGGTCAATGCTTCCTCGTTGGGCTGCTGGACGAACTTATTTGCCCAGTTATTCAGGGACACAGGCGGGTTGAAGCTGCGGAACACCACAGGCTTGCCGCCACGGCCTACAGACTGCATTACAGAGCGTACAAAATTTTCACCGGGCAGCTCGGAAAATTCCTCGAACCATACCCACCGAAAGAAGCCCTTTGCAGGCTTGATGGACTTGATCTTGCTGTTATCGTCCAGCCCTCGAAAGATGATCTGTGCGCCTGTAGGAAGGTAGGTGCAGCGCATAGGGGACACAGTGCAGGCCCACAGGTCAGACACGCCCAGCGCGTCAATAGCCCATTGGATTTGTGCAAACACGGATTCCCGCAATGTGCTGCCCCACCGTCGGAACACCACAGCAGAGCCGGTGCCGGTGGGGTCTTTCTGGATGCCGTCCACGATCTCCAATGACACAAAGGACGATTTGCAGGAGCCGCGCCCACCGGGAAGATTGTAGTAGGTGTGTGCATCGGCTGCTATATCCGCGTGGATAGCGTGGTATACAGCCGCTTCGTGCTCGGTGGGGTCGATGCCCTGCACGCGCTCAAACGTGGCAGCTCTGGCCGCTTTCCGGGCCTGTAGTGCCCGGATGCGCTTTTCCAGTCGGTCAAGCTCCATTCGCTTCCACCTCGTCCAGCAGCTTTTCCAGCTCTGCCAGCTTCTTCTGCTGTTCGTCAATGCGGATGCAGTTTAGAACGCTGTTGCAGCAATTTGTGATAGCTGTTGCCCGCTGCGGGTCGATCTGGTTATTCAGCAGCATATTTGCGATCTTGGACAGCGTGCGGCGTACCTCTGCGGGAGTTGAAAGTTTGATCTTCAAATATACTCACCTCGATACAAAAAGGGCGCACAGGTTGCCCCATGCGCCCAGATGATGCCATATCAGGCGATTGCCTGATAATAGATAGCCTTTGCCTTGTTTTCCAGAACAAACGCGTCGTAGTAAATACGGCCCTCTACCAGACTGCCAGACAGGAAAGGCGGGTCAAGGTGAATCTTGTACTCTGCCAGCTTGACCGGGGCCACAGTAGCCACGGGATGCGCGATCATGAAGCCGAACTTCTCGGGCAGGCGGTTGGACGCGATCTTGACCACGTTCAGGCCGTCCAGCTGGGCAATAACGCCCTTCTTGCGCAGTTCTGCACCAATGTCCTGATTGTCAAAGGTGGCCTTGGACTGCTTCAGGAGCGTGTAGGCGGTGGGTGTCAGAATGAGCACGCGGTCAGATGCGGGCACCTCAGCATCATCCATCTGGGCATTTGCCGTGATGATCTGCGTATAGATGTTTTCAGCGGTCAGGGCTGCGGCTTCCGGCTTAATGCCTGCATTTGCTGCCATCACGCTGTAAACATAGGAGTCAATCTCCGGGAACACCTTCTCACGCTGCTGGCGTGCCAGAGCGCTGGCTGCCGCAACCTGCATCTTGGTTTCGTCCGTGTCCATTTTGTCCACCTCGAACGTGAAAGAACGATCTTTGTTGATCGTGAATGTCTCGGTGGTGGCCTGCAGGGTGCTGATCGTGCCATACTGGGACTTGTTGCCGTCCAGAATGGGGCCGTTGCGGTTGAAGTCCTCCATATCGGTGGTTTTGACCTTATACAGCTTGATGGTCTTTGCACCGTCAAAGCTGAAATCCTTGTTGGTTACAAGGCTGGTCTTGCTCTCGGAGTAAAACTGTTCGTCTGTATATGCCTGGAACTGGGTTGCTAACTCAATAGCCATTTATAGATCCTCTTTCAGTTGTTCAGACCGAAAGCCCGCTTTAACTCAGCGTCTTTGTCTTTGCCCTGAGAAAGCCACATCGGCGGGGTGTCCACCTTTGCACCGGTGGTCGTGGTGGTGACGGTGTACCCGTTGCCGGTGACGCTCTGCACCGCCTTTACAGCAGTCTTGAACGCTTCCGGGTCGCTGGTGTCCAGCTTATCCAGCAGCGCCGTGCTGATATGGTTATCAGTCAGATACTGCTTGCAGGCTTCCCGGGCTTCCCACTGGTTGAAGCGCTGGCTTTTGGCTTCCAACGCTTCCTCGCGGGCTTTCAGATCTTTTTCTCGTGCGTCAAGGTCGCCCGCGCGCTCGGCACTCTTGGAGCGCTCACGGGCAAGCCGATCTGCAACGATGGAGTTTACTTCGTCTTGGGTAAAAGTCCGTCCAGAGCCGTTATTTTCGGCCTGCTGGGCGGCGCTGGGGGTAGGGTTGGGATTCTCCATTGATAGCACCTCATTTTCCGTATGAGTAGACGTAAAAAGCAGCAGGCGGCAAACCTTATGCCGCGCATGGTGCACCGGGGAAAGGAAAAGCCCGGTGCAAGGGGTATGTCCGCTCCTGCAATGCTGGGCGCTCTGATCGTGGGTCATGGCACACCCACAGCCAGACCGTGCAGCAAAGAGCAGTCAGGAGCCGGACGGCGCTATAAGCCGCCTGCTATGCTCAGTATACCACATTGCGTTGTAAAATGCAAATATAATGCTATACAATGTCACTTTATTGCCGCATTGCGTTTTTGCTTGGACAGCAGCAGGCTGTATTGTCCGTAGGTCATGCCCATAGCATCAGCCATTGCGGCAGCTTCACCCAGTGACAGCGGTTCGCCGTGTTCCGCATGGTATGCGGCCCATGCCAGAGTACGGACGCGGGCCCGTTCCTTTTCGTCCTGGGCTTCCCATGCTGCACATTCAAGGCAGCGGCTTTCATTGGCAAAATGCCACATCACAGCCCCACAGACAGGGCACTTCTTGAGCTTCTTCGTCATGGTATAGAATGACCTCCGGCAAATAAAAAGAGCGTGCAGCAGCCTTTCCGGGGCTGTAACACGCTCTCAGGGGTGGGGGTGGCGCTATGTACTCCACGCACCACCGTTAAATTTTACGCGTTGTAATGGTCTAAAAGAGCGTTTGTATCACGCTGCTATTGTACCATAAAACGGACATAACTGCAAGAATTTCACCGTGTAGTGTCATTCTTCGGCTGCTTCCTTCTCGTAGTCGTTCAACCATGCTTCCACAGTAGGAATATTCATCGGCGGCGGGGCAACAACGGTGTTGGTCGCTGCATCTGCGATAAAGAAAGTGAAAGTGTGCTCGTCAAAACGGACGTCCAGACCAAAAGTATGGGCACGCTTCATCTGCTCAATAAGCCGGATCATCTCTCGCTGTTCGTCCTCGTCCAGCTTCTCAAAAGCCACGCACAGGACTTCTAAAGATTCTTCTCTCGTCATGTTGCAAGCCCCCTTACCGGATGCCGTTGAACCACATCACAGCGGCACCGAGGAAACAAACCAGGGCGAACGGGCCCACGACAGAAAATTGAAAAGCGGTGTAACCAATACATTGAAAATTCCTCTTCTTTCTGATAAAATGAGGGCGGGAAACATTACTGCAATGCGTTGTCCCGCTATTTGCCGCCCCTCCCTGTTGGCGCAGGGAAAGGCGGCTTTCTGTTTGTCGGCGGTCTTAATCAGGACGGCATGGAATCGTCTTTGACAGACTTCACGAGTTCTGTAAACTTCTCCGGGGTCATGTCGTGGGTGAAATCCGTATAGGCTTCAACGCCGTTCTTCACACCTTCCTGCTCTGCCTGCGCCATCAGATCAGCGGCCAGCAGTGCAATGGTGTTTTTATCCACGGTGCTGACGGGCAGGTCATTCAGAGCGTTCATCAGGGCATTCGCCGCATTAACCAGCGGTTCACACTGCATACGGACTTCACGCGGGATGATGAGCAAACCTTCTTCGCCCAAAGAAATGCCGAGAATGTCAACGCTGCAAGGCTTCACACTGGGGGCTTCTTCCTCGTCATAAAGCAGCGTTGCGATGATCTTGCCATCAGGTTTGACCGTCAGCAGGTCGGATGCGTCCGGGTTGGCGCTTTCAAACACCAGCGACACATTGCCCAGCCCATCGGGTACAATGTTCAGCAGCTTCTCACCCTGCAAGCACTCAAGAATGGTATCGCGGTCAGTGGAAATAAACGACTTCATGGTTTCGTCCTTTCTTCGCCACTACTGGCGAAACAAAAAATTATAAACACGGCCAGCTTAGGCCGGGTCGGCTTAGTTGGTGCGGGTCATGCGCTCCACATAGACCCAGATCAGGCGCAGTTTGCGTAGGTCGGCTTTTTCTAGCAGCTTCACAATAGCGTTGGTGTAGCTGGCACGGTCGGTGTTCTCGTTCACAAAATCACCCCCTCACGCGCTCTTGCTGCTGTCGCTGATCTGGGCGGCAGGCTGGATGCCCTGCGTCAGCTGGGGCAGGGGCGGTGCCTGCAAGGCTTTCACCGGGGCTTTATCCATAGCAGTCACAAAACCGCGATAACGGTTCCTTGCAAGCTCGCTACGCGAACTCTGGGTAAGTGCTTTGATCTGCGTTGCAGGCGTTCCGTAATAGTTGCGCACGGCTTCCGGCTGTCTGTCAAACATGGCCTGAATTTTCGCCTTACCGCCGCCGTGGTGAGTTCCTTCCCCGTCCGTATAGCCGATGCAGGCCGTTTCCCAGACCTCTTGCATACTGCGTGCCGTGTCCAGTGCATTTTCCCACATCCGTTCCGGGGACGGCAGCGCGTCAAGCTGGATGTCCCGGACGGCAGTTGTCCAGTCGCGGAGAAAATAGTTCAGGCACTTGCACTTAGCCAGCGCAATAAGAAACGCCTGTTCGGCAATGTCGTCCGGTACGGTGCCCAGGTTGGCCGCGTATGCTTTCAGCTGGGCGGTCACTCGCTCATCGGAAAGATGCTCGCCAAAATAGGCCATTCGCGCCTGCATAAGCTCCTGTAATTTTTCGGTCGTCATTCGATCACTCCATTCTTTCTTTTTAGGTCGTTGATAATACGGCTGATCTGGTCGCCAGCGCTTTCAAACTCTGGCACGGTGCTGGCGGGCTTGTCCTTATCCAGCGGATAGAACTTCAGCCAGCCTTGCCGGGTGGCCTGCTTGATGATCTGCACCCACTCGCACCGGTGAAATTCTTCATCCAGCTGCTGGCACAGGCTGCGGCGCATGGTATCGGTTAAGGCTTTGCGCCTCTCCCGTCTCATGCTGTCATAGTCCTGAAGAGCCTGCAGTAACTCGCCGTCACCATCGGCAAAGGTTGAGAACACATCACAGGAACGGTTATCAGGCTCGCCAGCCGCGGCAGCGGCTTTGCGCTCCTTATCTAATCTACCCTTTACTACTCTATTCTTTTCTATACTATACTGTGGTTCCAACTGGGTTCCGTTGTGGTTCCAGTCTGGTTCCGCGATGGTTCCATGATTGGAAAGAATATAGCGTTTTGATGTAGATTCTTTAAGTAATGAAAGCTCTCTCTGATACACCGTCTTTGTATGGCGGTCGCTCTTGAGGGTGTTGTTCACCTTCCAGTCAGTCACGACAAGCACACCGGAATTGAACGAAATCACATAGCCAGCGGCTTCCAGCTGCTTCAAATCACCGGCATTGCATCCGATGGTGCGCACGATGGTGCGGGGGCTTGAAACAAAACCGTCATCGTCTGCGCGCATTCCCAGATGGAAGTAGAGCGCTTGTACTTTGGGCGGCAGGTCAAGAAACGCATCGGTTTCAACCACGTCCACCGAAAACATTCTTTTGTTTGCCATCATGCACCCTTCTTCTTGTATTCCTTGGGCGCGTCAACGAAGAAGAATGCACCGATCTGGTCGGTGGGAATGTCCAGCGCCTTGGCAACACGGGCGATTTCGTCCCCGTTCCACGGCAAACGGCCAGTCATGCGGGCGGTCAAGGTGCTTTCGGCCATGTTGGCACGCTTGGCTACTTCGCCTTGCTTCATCTCCAGTTCTGCGAACCGGACACGGAGCTTGTGAAAATACTGATACATAGTTTATTCCTCCTGTTCGATGATCTCGGTCACGTCCACGCCCAGAGCGGCGGCAATATGCCGAGCTGCTTTCTTGCTGATTGGTTGCCCGTTGAAAGCAGCACCCACCCAACGGCGGGACAGTTTAACGCTTTCAGCAATCTCGCTTTGGGTCTTTCCGGTAACCAAAAGCGCTGTTTTTGCTTTTACAATGTTAAGGCGCATCTTGAAATTCCCTCTCTTTCTGAATATTCGCAAATTGGCATTTACGTAGCTTGATTATATGCCAAATTAGGCACTTTGTCAATGCCTAATTGCGAATTTTCTTTTAGTGTGATATGATAAGCGAGAAGGGAGTGCATAAAATGGGCATTGGTGCGAGAATTGGCGAACTTGCCAAAAGTAAAAAGATATCATTAAAAGAGTTAAGCCGCCGAATTGATATTCCATACACAACTCTTTATCACATGGTGTCGCGTGACAGTAAGGTTGATTTAAACACCGCCAGCAAAATAGCTGATGTATTATCTATTGATATAAATTGGCTGCTGAATGGTTACACTCTTGAAGAACACAACGAGGAATTTATTCAGCGCTTGCAGGGCAAGGGTGATGTTTCGGCGCGTGACTTGTATTTGAAGAAGCACCCGGATGATGAGCCAGCACCAGCAAAAGAAAAAGCACCCCAGTCAGACGTTGACCGCCTGATGGAGGGCTTGAATGCCGAAAGTATACGGAAACTGAGAGAGTATGCAGAGCTGCTCCTGCTTGGGCAGGATGCTCAGACCGCGCCCACAGCCCCAGACATAAAGACCCCGCCGAAAAATAAAAAGCCCACAGGGGCCTTATAGCCGATGTGGGCGCATGGTGGATGATATGGGACATACAGCCTATAC
>SKEC01001368.1_pt1 | contig 19199 bp, 19 predicted proteins | sample 4826641 | NCBI WGS metagenome assembly SKEC01 (sample SAMN11008819, study PRJNA524170) | human gut metagenome | biome: Human fecal sample; material: Feces; isolation source: fecal sample from pouch patient p18, p21 | host: Homo sapiens | place: Israel: Tel-Aviv | collected 2015-12-22
ATCCATGACTTCTTTGATAAATGTCCCCATCTCTTTTTTTCGCTGTTCCGCTTCCTCTTTTGCCATTTTCTGGTGTCTGCGATTCTTCCAGTACCCTTTTTCCGGTTCCACGATAGGAATCATTTCCTTTGGAATCTGTCTTTTTTCTGCTTTCTGAAACTGTAAGAGTTCCCTGTGGTAGGTGTCTGCTTTTTCACTTAAAATCCTGGCGTTTTCCTCCGCACTCTGTCGACTCTCCTGTTCTTTGACCCAAAGTTGCTTCGTTTGCTGTAATTGGGATTCCAACTTGCGCTTTTCCTGCAATAACTGTTCTGACTTTTGTTTTAGTTCTTCTTTCTCTTGCGTCAGATCCTGCAATACCTTTTCCAATCCATCCTGTATGATGACCGTCAGACGCTCACTATTGGCAGCCAGGATTTCCAACCGATTCTGATTTTCCTTCATTGCGCGTTCGATCAGATCGGTATCCTGGAATTTTTTCTGCAGGTATCCCATCCGCTCTCTTTGGATTTTTCCCAGCTCCCATCCAGACATTTTTTCTAAAATCTCTGTTGGCATCTGATCCAAAGCACACAGATACATCCATTCCCGGATACGCCAGGGCAAATCCTGATTCAGAATCCCAATAATTTCTTCCGGCACTTGCATCCACTGTGCAATCAAAAGTTGCTGTTCTTTAATTTCTGCTTCTGTTATAGCCTGGGTTTCCACTGTCTGCCTCCTTTCTTTCTGTTCCGAATTTCGGAACGTGCCAGTTCCGGATTCTTCTGGATGGAATGTGAAAATTCATACGTTGTCCGATGCTCCTGATCCATCCGCTTGATCTGACGAATCAAACGCTTTTCTTCCCGCAGTTTTTGTAGCTGCTCTTTGGTATCCTTCATCTGCTCGATTCCTTTTGGCAACTGCTCCTGCAGTGCTTCCATTTCATCCAATACCAGTTCAAACCGGTCATCCCATACCGGAATTGTCTGGAGTTCCTTCTCCAATTCCTGATATCTTCGATACCCTTCGTTCTCCTGCAGATTCCATGTCAGTTTACTTTGTTGCTTTAATCGTTTTTCCTCTTCTAGCACTTCCCGCTCTCTTTGATCCAGTGCCTCTCTGCTTCGGATATCCATGGTCAATAAATATCTGCAATCTGCCCGTAGCTTCTCAATCTGTGTCAAATATTTCCGCATACTGCCCTGATTGATTGCATAAATATTTCCACGAGCATAGCGGTTCTGGATCTGGTAAATGTCCCGGACATGACTGGCTTGATATCCAGAGATTCCCCGGATGCTTTTCCGATCGGAACGTATCTGGCAGCGTTGCAGCCTTGGAGGCTTTGGTACCGGATAGGATCTCCATTCTTTTCCGATCCGCTCCCGGATGGCAGCCACCGTATAGGCTTCTCCCAATGTTTTCTTTTTAGTACGGCAAGCCCGTCCTTGTCCGGGCAGTTTCAGGGATAAAATCGCCCCCTCTTCCCGGGACGTTCCTTCCCGGATCTGATAATGCATGGATCGCATCTGTTCTAAAAATTCTTCGTACGATTCCGAAAGAGAGATTGCATAATCAATATCTGCACGGATCAGATTTTTCCAACTGCTTTTTCCTTGATCTTTCCATTCTCCGTATGAGACTCCTTTCCGGTTTCCTTTTTCATATTCCAGTTTGGGAAGTCCATATTTCACACAAAGCTTGTCCGTGATCGGCTGCATAAATTTTTCCCAGTCCCCACGTTCATAACGATATTTATAACCAGTGACTCGATTCACTGAATTGAACACAATATGACCATGGCAATGTTTTCGATCGGTATGAATTCCAAACACATAATCATAGTTCTCTCCCAGATATTCCTGGCAGAATTCCTGGATGATCTGATAGGCTTTTTCCTCCGTACATTCTCCCGGTTTCCAACTGATGATGATATGGTATCCTTTCCTTCCATCCAGCTTTCCCCATGCCTGTTTGGTGTCCATCATGGTACGATACACCTCTTGTGTCGTACTACCGGAATTTCCACCGACCCATAACTGCTCTTTCGTTTTTTCCGGCTTCATAATGTAATCAATTGCATTGTAAAGGTTGGATTGTGATTTAATGTTTAATATCTTCGTGATTGCCATACGTTTGTTTCAATTCCTCTTTCATTTTTTCGAATTGCTGTTCTAACAGTTTCATATTTTTCTCCAGCCGATCTGCCGCAGCCGCCGGTTCATATCCGATATGTAATTGCTTCGTTGCCTGATTGATATTCGTTCCGATTTTTCGGAACTGATACACCAGTTCTTTTAGTTCCTTTTGGATCTGCAGCTCCTTCTGATATCCGGATTCCTGCAGTGTTTTTTTCCGGACATAAGCAGACAGGTTTTTGCTTCCTGTCCGCATCCGTGTTTCCGGATCTTTCTCTGCTTTTTCACAGAGAAATTCATATTCTTCCGGTTGGAATCGGACTCCAACAAAGATACTTCTTTTCACTTTGATCACACCCGTTTAATTCTGTTTCAAATGTTCTTTTCGTTGTTTCATCTGCCCGGATTGTTCCTGCATCACACGGCGAAATATTTCTAAATTAGAACCATCTACTTCCCCATAATTTTCTTCTACAATCTTTCGGATTTCCTCATTCTTTTTTGCTGCAGCCCTTGCTTCTTCCAGTTCCAGTTTGGTCAGCAGTTCTTTCTCTTTTTGCTGCAATTCTTTTCTTCGTTCTTCAATTTTCTGCAGATCACTTTGTACCTTTTCTAATTGTTCCTGTAAGCTCATTTTTCTTCTCCTTTTCCTTGTTTTCTGTGCAAAAAAAGAACACCCACTTTACGGATGTTCGACGCTAAATAATATCAGACGGCGGTGGTGTATAGGGGAGTCCCCCATAGGTTTTTGGCACGGTCTTTTTTTCTTCCTTTGGTTTCTTATCAGCCCCTTGGTTTAACTGTTCCAGAAGCTGTAAAATCTGCTTGATATCTTGCTTTAATTCTGTCACATCTTCTGCAAGATTTTCCATCGTTGGAGTTTCCTTTTCTTCCTGATTTAAAAGCAGTGCCTCTATGTATTCCTGACCCGAACGATATTTCTGTGTATCTCGGTTTTCTAATGCCGCAATCGCACTTTCGGATAGACGAAAACTTTTCATCACTTTTGCCATATCTCTTCTGCTCCTTTCCATAATTTTCTAATTCTATTTTACTATACTGGCAAGCAGATTTCTAGGTTACTTTAGGTTACCCCTTCACTCATTGAAAGGCTTACAACTGTATTGCATCCTGTCAACATTCGTAATACAGATGTCTACAACTGTATTGCATCTTGTCAGCTTTCGTATTACAGATGTCTACAATTGTATTGCATCTTGTCAACATTCGTAATACAGATGTCTACAATTGTATTGCATCCTGTCAGCTTTCGTATTACATCTTGTCTACATCTGTATTACATAATGTCAGCATTTGTCCGTCAAAACCCTGTTTTTCCATCAAAATTGCCCCTATCTGTACGCAATTCTCCGAGAGGAGAATTGGCAAGATACGCATAATGTTTAACAAACATCATGCCATCTTGTTAGGGGAACGCCCCTAAGACCCCTGGATAACATATAAAGATAAAATACTCCCCTTGATTTCCCATCTTTCCCAGGCTTTCTCAGATGCTTCCCCTTTCATTTCTTGCATCTGTCATGCGCTGCACGTCCCATTTTCAATGGCGCACATCCATTTTTTTAAAGTCAATTCCAGGGAATCTTCCTCTTCTTTTTGATCCTGCACAAAGCGGTATGCATTTTCCAAAATGTGTCCGGTATACAACAAAACTTGACACTGCTCTGGTTCCTGTTTCAGCAGACATCTAAGACTCCTGTAGATCTTTCTTTTCATCACAATCTCTTCCGATTTTGAAATGATTCCGTCCTTACTAAGTGCATGACAATCCATAATAAAAAGTTCCAGTTCTGCTTCCAATTTTTTCCCAACCATCTCCAAAATCTTCACCTCTTTTTTCCTGATTTTATTTATGAATCTGCAGCAACTTTTTCTCTTTGAAATAATCCATGGTCAGTTTGGTTTGCGCATCCTCCGGCTGAATTCCATTCCCGCCATCTGCAAAGATAAGCTGGCAATCCATGCTGTATTTTTCCTCCGAAAATCGTACCAGCATCGGCTCCAAAAACTGTGCTCCTGTGGCACTGGAAAATCCATGTTCCTGTGTCCAAGTTCTCAGTGCATCTGCCACTTCTTTTTTGGAAATTCCCATCATAGAAAGTGCTTCCTCGTTTAATCCGGAAAGATCCATAGAAAGTGGTTCTTCCTCTTGTTTTTCTGGTTCACTTTCCAGCTCTCTTTCTTCCATTTCCTGCTTCGTATTTTCCTGTGTTTCTTTTGGCTTGATCTCCAATTCCTGTTCTACTTTTTCTGGTTTCTCTTCCGATTGTTTCTCAGGTTTCTGATCGGACAAAATGATACCGATCCCTGTCAAAATGCCACACAGAATCACCATGGCTGCAATCACAATTATGATTCTTTTTTTCAATGCTGTTTGGCTCCTTCCTTGCTTTTAATGGAATGGTAATTCTTCCTCGATTCCATCCGGGATATTCTGGAAACCATCAGCGTCCGGTGCTCCCATTGCCCCCTGATTTCCCCGTCCCTGTTCTGACTTGCTTTCGGCAAATTCCTGCTCTTCTACTACCACTTCTGTGGTATAAACCTTGATCCCATCTTTATTCGTATAACTGCCGGTCTGGATCCTTCCGGAAACCGAAATCCGTAGTCCCTGACGGAAATATTTCTCGGCAAATTCTGCGGATTTTCCGAAAACCACACAGGGAATAAAATCTGCCGTCTGCGCTCCTTCCCGTTGGAATCTTCGCTCCACTGCCAGAGTATATCTTGCCACCGCAGTTGCCGGCTCTCCCTGAGAATATCGTACTTCCGGATCCCGTGTCAGTCTCCCCATTAAAACTACTTTGTTCATATTGATTTTTCCTTTCTTTTTGTTCTAATTTGCCGGAACTCCACCTGGGAACACCCAGCCGATCCACCCTGTATGTCCCTGACAGGTTGCGGTCTGCCAACTGCACCATTCTTCCAGACTTTCCACGGAAAAATAGCCCCGGTTATTGGCCACCATTCCATTCCCAAGATAGATCCCGACATGTCCATATATGCTGCCCATAGTTCCGTATCCACTGCCACACACAATGGCTCCCGGCGGAATGTTTTCCATGCTGGTATTGCCCGTATTTTTATAGTTGTTCCACATATCGATGGCATTCCCATAAGGGATTGTTGGTGCTCCTGCAGCCTGATAAATTCCGGTCACCCACTGGGCGCACATATCCGGGGTACAAGGGTAAATTCCCTGATTATTAGCGGCATGATCCACGATGCTCTGCATCAGCGGCGTCACTGTTCCATCGTAGTTTCCTCCTCCACTTTTTTGGTACTCTTCATAGGTCATGTTATCGAACCGGTAGAGGTTATAATTGTCCATGTGCTGCACACATTTTTCCACATAAGAACTGTCCGTTGCCCAGCCCGCCGCACGGATTCCATTCATAAATCCCCTGGCGGCTTCTTTGGTATACTTCTTGTCATTGTGGTTCCGATAAGGGGCAACTTTCCCTGCATAAGGTTCTCGGTTTAACATCCACCCTCGCTGCCGGATACAGGCTCCATAATCCGGATACACGGAGAACCCGGCAATGATGGTGGTATTCCCATTTCCGGTTTCCTCGCCCGTAGACATATCCACACCGCCAATGGCATATTTGTCTCCGGAAAAATACTTGATCCCAAACAGATTTTTATACTCGTATGCCAGCTGGGAGAGTCCCTGCCCATTGTCTCCTCCTGGCCCATATAACCCAAATCCGGATTCTGCAATCACCTGTGCTACCCCGGTAGAGACCGGAATCCCGCTCTCTTCCTGCACAGCAAAAAAGGCTTCCATCATGTCTTCCGTAATGAACGGCGGCAGTCCATGTCCGGTGGCCGGCTGCTGATCTAAAAATCCACCGATCAGGGACATGATCACACTGACAATCAGGGAAATTGCCAATACCGCCACTAAAAGAAAGGCCAGCATGGTCACCAGCACGGTCAAAAGCGCCGCCGCCAGCTGCAGTACCATGGCTGCTCCGGCCAATACCACACTTCCAATTGTCGCCCCCAGATACTTGACAAAAGAGGGTAGGTCTCCTACCTGTGCGTTCTGCTGTTTGGTATCTTCCAGTTTTGCCCATTCTTCCCCGATGGCTTGCTGGGCTGCCTGATTCACTTCCTGGACGTATTTTTTAAAGGTGTGTGCTGTTTTCTTTGCAGTTCTGGCGGCCAGTGTAGCTGGAGTAACCGTGGATGCGCTGCTTGCAATAGAAGAGGCAGCACTCTGCACTCCTTCCGCCACCTGTTTTCCGGTTTTTGAATGTGTCTGCCTGACACCTGGGGAACTGTGTCTCTGGGGATCGGTTGGTCTCTCCGCCCCGAAGCCCTTTGTGCTTCCCTTTTCTGGCTTCCAAATCCCATGTAACGGTGTCCCTGATCTTGTGCCTCTTTGTGTTCCTCTTCGCTGCAAAAAGACCAGCTCTTCCATGGAATTCGCTTTCCTTCCGCCACCAGCAGATCCCTTCCGCTCTCCTACTTTCCATGCCTGCAATACCTGTCTGGATTCTTTCTCCAGAAGTCGTTTCTGTTTGGACTTTGGCATCCGGTTCCATGCTTTCACTTCTTTTGGAGTCAGATACAAGGTAGGATCGCTATATTCCTCCAGATACACCTGCAGTTCTTTTTCACTCTGTTGCTCCTCTTCCTGTTCCAGCCAGGCATCCCAGTTTTTCTTCTTCCGGACAGAGCCCTGCAATTCTGCCTCTGCAAACATCTCTGCCAGAACTTCTTCCTGGGACGTTCTTTGTTTTCGTTTTGTTTCATTCAATCTCATTGACAATCTCATTGATTTCACCTACTTCGCAATCTGATACCAGCCCTCTTTCTCTTCCAGAGCACCTGTCTGAAGCATGGCATCCAACAGCCTCTGTGCTTCCTCCGGGGCGATCTCCAACAAAGCAGTCACATCCCCAAACCGGATCGGTGCAAACGCCGCCAGCTGCAGAACGGTCTCCCACTCCTGTTCCCCCAGTCCCTGTTGCAGCACATCGGGCTTTTCTTCCTGCCAGTTCTGGGGCATCTCTGGTTCCGGTTTATATGCCACCTGTGGAGGTACCCGTTCCTGCCAGCGTTCCGGTTCTTCCTCTGATTCCATCATGGTTTCTTCTCTCACAGGGACAGTGTTCCTAACAGGGGTGCGTTCTGCCTCCCGCGCTTTTTCATGGAAGTTGGTGGAATATTTTTCATACAGGATATTATCCTTCTCAATCCGCGCATTAAAAAGCACTACTTTTTTATTCCAGACGATCACACCCTCTCCCGGTTTTCCCGTTCCCAAGGCACGGAATTCCCGTTCGGATAACGGCTGGATCTCTGCCAGACTTTGAGCATCCACACCGCCCTGATCTAAAAAGCATTTATAGGAACAGTTCTGGAATAGCTCTACCATCTTTTTGTTGGCCAGAGCTGCCACCACGTTCTGCATAGCAAGGGTTACGATTCCTCCGAACTTTCGGAAGGTAATAACTGCATTGTTGAGCATATCTGCAGATCCCGGTTTTTCCGAAACCACCTGTGCCTCATCCACCACTAAGTGTGTGGCTTTCTGCAACTTTTTATTGTAATCCATCCTGGTAGACAGATAATGCAGCACCGTATCCATGACAGCCTCCCAGTTGTTTTCCGGCACGTTGCACATCCCAAATCCCACCAGACGGTTCTGGAATTCGATATTGGTCGGATGTGCCAGCATGTCACAGGAGCCCGTGGTATACTCTTCCAGGGAGTTGTAGATGGGACGGATGATAGCTTCATCATGAGCGTGCTGTACCTGTTCCAGTTCCTTTCCAATCTCTTCCCGCAGCCAGAGTAAGGTGGGCTGTTTCTTTAACCGCTTTTGAGCAAAAACCTGGGCAAACATCTGCTCCGTACAACGGCTCACCACGGAATCGTGCTCCTGGGTGACCAGGATATTTTTCATGATCGCCTGCACCAGTCCTTTTGCATACTCACACTGTTTGGCCACAAATTCCGCTTTCAGCTCTTTACTGCCGGAAAAGACTTCCTGGGTCACTTCAAATCCATTGAGATAAATCCCGCTTTTAGGGGTCAGGTCAAAATACACTCCCTGATACTCCCTGCAGATATCTTCAAATTCATTCTGGGGATCCAGCACAATGATGTCATCTTCGCTTCCAAGCAAGGTCTGGGAAATCTCGGTCAGCTTGATCAGCATGGATTTTCCAGAACCGGAATATCCCACAATGATCCCGTGAGGGTTTGGAAGGAGTTTCCGGTTGGCAATGAGATACCGTCCCGTTGTTTTATTGATCCCCAGCATCTTTCCGCCCGGCTCCAGGATATCCTGGGCATGATAGGGATTAAATGCCACCAAAGAAGAGGTGAGAAAGAACCGCATATAATCCACCTGTCTCCCACCGATTGGAAGTGCCGTATTTAAGGCTTTCAGTTGTCGAAAATCACAAGGCTCCAAAAAGACGCCCACTTTATCAGAGCGTCCGATGGCGCAGACCTCTTCCATCCGCTCTTGCAACAGCTCCACGCCTTCCTTCACCGGAGCCGTCAACACCACCAGAAGGTTTAAAAAGACCCCTTTCTCATCGTTGGCATCCACCATTTCAATGTATTCCTCAATCTCATCCCGCCGTTTCTTTTTGGTATAAGAAGGGGAGGTCACGATCTGCCCTGCCTGCCGCTTCTGCTCGATCTCGTCATTGATCTCCCGCTCATTGTTCATATGCATCGCTACCAGCTTGTCATTGATGACCTCCTGCTGTACCGGAGCAAAGTCCAAAGTTACAAACGACGGATAGGAAAGGCTGCTTAAAGTATGCAGAAAGGTATCTGTATCTAAGGATTTCCGATACTGAGTCGCCGTCAGCACTGTCATCATGGTATCTCCCAGAATCAGGTAATCATTGAATTGCTGGATACTCCGTGGCAGCACGTCACTTTTCCAGTCCTGCAAAGCGTCCCGCAGTACTGCTTGCGGGAACTCTTCTCCAGGACGCAGCATCCCATGGAGTACCCGGAACCGATCCAGGGTTCCCAACACAGCAATGTCACTTCCCCATCCTGCAAAGGCATCCTCAATCATAGGTTCCAATGCCCGAAAATAGATGTTTGCCTGATCCAGACTGTCTGCCCTGCAGGTAATGGTCAGATAGCGCAGTGTCCGTACCGTGGAGTTGGCATCTGCCAGTTTCGATTCCTGCCACTGCCGGATCCCTTTTGCAATGTCTGGATATTCCCTCTCATTGCGTTCATTCCGGATCGATGCCAGAAACTTTTCTACCGACTGGTATTCATTGCACAGTGTGATCTTATAAGACGCATCCATGGAATTGAGCCAGAACATCAGTTCCGACAAAAAGTTCTTTTTCTCTGTTCGGTTCTTGTTGATGTAATTGATATCCTCAAATACATAACATCGGTCATACAAAGTCTCCTTCCTTTTGGGTTCCAGTTGGAATACCCCGTTTGCATAGGCTTTCTGGATGTTGAATGCCTGACGCACGTTCTTGGGTACCGGAACCAAAGGCTGGGATAGCTCCCTTTTCTTGGAAAATTCCTTATTTCCATTAAAAATTGCCATTTCTTTTTATCGCTCCTTTCTCGATGGATGCATGGTAAATACTCGGTGTTTCTGACCGGCTGCAGTTTCTGTTTCCCCACAAAGTTTCTTTGTTTTCTGCAGATACTTCCATTCTTTGCATAACATAGGGATAGACATTCCCCGGTATTTGAACAGTCCCAAAAACGGGATCGGCAGTGCTGCCAGAATTCCAATGTAAACGCCTCCCTGCGGCGGAACGTTTAAAAAATACCAAAGGACAACCATAATCCCGATCACCGTCGGCAAAAAGCAGCCCACCGTAATCAACTGTTTCAGATCCAGCCCTTTCCAAATGGATTGCTGGTAGGCAGTTTCAAAATCTTTGTTGATATCGATTTTCATATCCTTTCTTTCTACTCCTTTCCGTTCCGAATTTCGGAACAAGTTGTTTATAAGTGGAAGGTTTCTTTCATAAAGCTCCTTGCACCCCGTACCGACACTGCCATTCCGATCATATAGATCGTAGAGGTCAGTGCCTGCCCAAATCCGTCAAAGAAATCTGCAAAGCTGTCCCCCTGGATATCCATGCCTCCGATGATCCGCCCGGAGATCGACATCACCAGAGCGATCACCACGATCTCAAACACATTTCCTAAAAAACTTCTCACCCAGCTCTTCGCTGTTTCGTCAATCCCACGTCCGGACACCATGCTCGGCATAGCCAATGGGAAGGTGACTGTCAGAAGATATAACTTCACATAACGACTAAATAAGGTTAAAAAGATCAGCATTCCACAGATCAGTGCGATAAAGAAATATAGGAATCCCATAAACCACCAGAACAGAACACTTCCGGCATCCACTTCGCCGGTGAAAAAATCTGGTGCCTGGAAATCCAATACCATTCCTCCCATCAGGGATGCCATGGAAAACAGGGTCTTCATCAACTGCATTCCCATCTGCATCAACACATTTAAGGCCACCAGCCGGATCATCCCTTCGATACACAGTTCCAACGTGATATTTTCTTTTAAGTTGGAGGCTGCTTTTAGAAATACGCAGATGAAAAATACATTCATCATGGATAAACCGATTCCCATTGCCCAGGGATACAGAGTATCTGTTACAAATTTCCAAGTGGCCGGGGAAAAGTGCTGGGGGTCTTGACTAATGACCCCCGTGCTCAATCCGATGCACCAATCCCAGACGACTTTTGCCAGCTGATAAAACGGGCCATAGAACATTTCCTTCAACAGGTCTTCTACCCATCCTGGCATTTGCCATCACCTCCTAGCTTGGCAGTCCTGTCCGGATGACCGCAATGATCTGTGGTGCCAGGGTTGCTACCAGACCACTTCCGATCCTCTTAAAGGCAATAGACTGTGCGCCACCGTCCTGTGTGTTTAATGACTGCGCCCATTCGAATAACCCCCATAACAGGAAGATAGAACCGGTGGCCGATACAATGGCCGCAATGATCTGATACACCGCATCAAATCCATTTGTGATCTGAGAGGTATCCACGTTTCCCGCCGCCAACACAGGGACGTTTCCTGCAAAAAATAAGAGGAGGCAGCCCACACCGAACTGTGCCACGTGCCAGTACCATTCTTTTTTTGTTGGATTGACCAATTTTCTCTGGTTTGTCATTTCATTCTGCATCTTGTTTTGTTTCATCATCTTCTTCCTCCTACTCTCCAATATGAAATACACGGATCATCAAAAACATTAAGATTCCTGCCACCAATGGCATGGTAATAAAAAATGCAAGTCCAATATAGGCTGTGCCAAACTTCTGATTGACAAGAAACGCTGCAAACAGCCCGCATAAAATTCCAATGACCACTGCGATCACAACAACCAGTTTGGATTTCCAATTACTTCTTCTCATAACATTCTCCTTTTCCTGTTCCGAAATCCGGAACATCTCTTTCATTTTGAGTACAAAAAAAGCACGAATCATCCGTGCTTAGTGACAAGTTAATGCGGTTGTCTTTTGAATTTCCCGCTTTAACACCTCCCTGATTTGTTTTTCACAAACAGCACTGGAATCTGACAGATAAGCCAGTGCCGTTTCATAGTCCCGATACCGACTGTGTTCCAGGTAATCCAGGGCTGCTTTTGCCCGTCCATTTTCTTTGGGACACTGCTCCACCAAAAGCGTCAGCATCCCCCGTAATGTACCGGCGGATTCATAGGCTCTGGGAACGGCATCCAGAAACGCCTGGGAATACGGCTTTTGGAATTTCCTTTTCCCAGGAAGGGGCTTCCCTACTTTATGGTCTCGGACTTCAAACACCACCATACATGCAATGGTCACTGCTGATAACAGAAGCAGGGCAATCCCGATGATACTATAAAACATTGATTCTCCTTTCCTGTTCCGAAATTCGGAACATTCCGTTTTTATTCCCGGAAATAATCCGCAATCTCAAAGACCTGTTTCATGGCCTGTTCTGGTGTCAGATCTTTGGTCAAAAAGCCGCTGGCATACACCCGCCCCTCTTTTTTCACATACTGGAACTGTACCCCCGGCACCTTTTTCCCGATTCTTTCCAATTTTTCTTCCAACTCCCTTCCGCCTTTGCGTTTTGCGGAAATGTCAAACTGGATCAAGTCTTCGAAAAACAAAAAGGCATAGGACAGTTTCCCTACCTCCCCATGGAGCTGTTCTCCTTCTTCCGAATGCCGGATTTCCAGCTGCTCAAACTCCGGATGGTTGTTCTGCAGATACCGCTGTAAGACCGTTGCAGTCAATTCCTCTCTGGTAATCTCCTGTTCTTTTACGGAAACCCGCAAAGGTCGCTGTCTCCATTCATTCTCTTCGGCTGCATTCATCTCTTCCGGGATTACTTCCGCTGAATCCGGTTCGGTTTCCACCTCCGGCAGCACGTCTCTCTCTTTTTCTGGCTCCTGTGGCGGTTCCTGTTTGGATTCCAGCAGCTTTTTCAGCAAGGAGGTTCTCTCCTCCCCCAATTGTTTCAACAGAAGCTCTTTCTGCTCCAGCTGGGTAGTCAGGTGTTGGTTCTCCTCCCGTAATTGCGCCAATTCTTCCTGTTCTGCGTATCGTGTCTGCTGGGAACATGTCTTTTCTTGGAACAGAGCGTCCCGTTCCTGTTTCACTGCCTCGTATTCCGGTTTCGGCACGTATGCGGACAGATCCGGAAGGGACGGTGGGATTCCGCATTCCTGTTGGCCGATCTTATATTCATACTCCCGCTTCAGATCTTCCGCTTCCATTCGTTCATTTCGCAGCTGCTCCAGTTCCAGGCGGCTCTTCATCAGCAGTTCCTGTTGCTGTCCTTCATAGAGCTTCTTGGTCTGTTCAAAGTCCTGTTTTTCACGCTGCAGCTCTTCCTGTTCTTCCCTGTGTGCCACTTCCTGTTCTGCCAGCTTCTGTTGGGCAGATGCCAGCTCCTGTTTCTGTCCTTCCAGGCTTTGGTATTGTCTTCCAAGCTCGGTCTGGATCTTCTGCAGTTCCTGGCTTTTCTGTTCATACTCTTGTTTTCGTTTCTGGTAGGTCTCTTCCCTTGCCGCAAAAATGCGCTGCATCTCTTCCAGATACTGTTCGGTTCCAGATCCCTCCGGCTTTGGAACTCCCATTGTTTTCTCCATTTCCATCAACCTCTCCTTTTCTTTTTTTACCACCAGGAATCCCCGGTCTTAGGAACCGGCACTGTTTGTGCCGGTACAACCGGTTCCTCCTCCTTTTTGGGTTCCTGGGTTTCTTCGAAATCCGGATCCTTTGTTTCGGATTCTTCCACCTGTTCTGTTTGGGGGCATTCCTTTCCGGGTAGAGTCGTCAGGGAACGTCCCAGACAAAGGCTGCCACAGGCAGCCAGAACCATGCTGGTTATCAGCAACATCTTATTTCGTTTCTTCATGGATTCGCACTCCTTTCTAAAAGGCAGTGCGTTCTTCCACTACCTTTGTATTCACTGCCAGCCGCTTTGGGGTCTGAAAATATCCCACACAGGTCACAAGCGTGACTCTGGCAGTCTCCTGACTTTCCCGACTGGAAAAACAGGGATCATCCGCCTGCAGATACGTCCAGTCTTCCACCTGCAGTTTCCGGACACGCTCCGGTGTATACAGATAGGCTTGCGGATTTGCTGCCAGAAACGCATCGTTCGTGAATTGTTTCAGGCTCCCGAACATCTGTCCGGAAGCCATGTTGTGGGCAAACAGATACACCTGACTGTCCGAAAGCCTGGCTCCTGCAAAGGTAAAAATACTCCCCAGTGGGCTGTATGCCCCTTCAAAATCTTTGGTCAGGTATTCCGTATCTGTCTGTCCCGTCAGGATGGGGCTGTCTACCCCGATCTGGGGTACATACAGCCATCCCACGATTTCCGGATTGATGCGCTGCAGTGCTGCAAAATCAATGGTACGTTCCATGGGATCTGCCTCCTGGCTGACAGTCTCTTGTACCACCAGTTTCTGCAGCGCCTCCCCTTTCACTTTGATCGCCTGGAATGGTTCCTGTTCCCGGTATGCCAGGAACAGGCAGCCCAGCCCCAGTAGCACCAACAAAAAGGCCAATCCCATAAGTCCCTTACTTTTTCTCATGTCGTTTTGCTGCAATTACCAGTCCCCCGGCAAGCACCAGAAGGAGGACTCCCCCTTCTACATACCAAATGGTGGCATCAAACAGTCCGGTCTGGGGTGCCGTATGCTCGGCTGGTCTCGGGGTGTGCTTCGGTTCCACTTTGATGTCGTAATGTAAGGTTTCGTCTGTTTCCATGGTAGGGATGCTTAAGAGGGTCGGGGATACCAGGTCGTACCCCGGCTGGTCTTTGGCCGTTAAAAGATACACTCCCAGCTCCTGTTTTTCAAACACCACCTGTCCGGTTCCATCCGTTTTTTTACCCGGCTCCTGTTTGGCGGTCTCTGCCAACTTCTTTGCTGCACTTTCCAACTGCTCTGCAGTGGTCAGCGTATTCAGGTCAATCTTGGTGGATTCGTATTCCGGAAGCAGCACATAGGTACTGTCCTGGATCTTTCCTACCTTGGTCAGGGAAAACTCCACATCCGCTACGCTGGTTCCCTCTTTTCCCGGTGTCAGCTGGACGGTCACGCTTCCCGTCTGCACCGTCTGCTCTGGACTTTGCCCGGTCTGTGTCTCCTGCCCGGTATTCGGTTCTGCTGGTTCCTGAGCCGCCTGCACACTGCAGACGCTCCCAAAGGTCAATAGCAGTGCCAGACATCCGGCACTAAATCTTGTCATCATATTTCGCTTCATGTGTTCTCCGTCTCCTTTCTCTCCAGATATACAGGAGGAATAATAGTAAGAACGCAAACGGCAACAGGGTAAATGCCAATTCCCTTGCAGAGGGCAGTTCTTCTCCCATGCTGTTTGCTTTTTTTGCCTCATAAGGCACCCGCTTTCCAGTTACGATCAGGCGGTGTGTGTTTAACCCGTAAGGGGTACAGGTAATGATCGATGCCAGATCCTGCCCTTCCTGGATCTTTAATATAGAGACTTCTTCGGGCTTTACCACCTGGATCTCCGTCACCTGATAGGCCAGGGTTTCATTTAATACGTGGAAAAAGAAATAATCTCCCTTTTCCATCTCATCCAATCGGGTCAGAAGCTTCGACTGGGGAAGTCCACGATGTCCGGTTAAAATGCTGTGGGTAGATTCCCCTCCCACCGGGAGGCTGCTTCCCTGCAGATGCCCGATCCCTTTCGATAATACTTCTTCACTCGTTCCATGATAGATGGGAAGTTCCACTCCGATTTTTGGGATATCCAGACTTCCCATGACCCCTGTCCCGGTCGTATCCAGCAGGGATGCGTAAGACGCATCCCCCAAAAGAAGTGCATCCTCCCCAGATAAGGCTGCCCCATTGGTCTGGTAGAGGATGCTGTTGTAATGTTCTGCCTGTTTCCGTAGTTCTTTTACATCCCGTTTCTGTTCCTGGATGGTCTTCTGATAGGTTGCAATCACCTTTTCCTGCTCTTTCTGACTGTACAGATGTGCCAGAAGGGGCAGACAGCAACAAAGGAATCCAAGTACAAACAACACCCAGATTCCCCATCGTTTCCGCATTCCTTATTCCTTCTTTCTTGCTTTTGTAACTGCCACTGCCATCAGCCCGGCTCCTGTTACCAGGAGGATTGCCATTGCCGGAGTACCAGTCACTGGAAGTTTGCTTCCCACTTTGTTGACAACGGTCAGGTTCGCATTTCCCTGTTCCGGATCGGTTTCCAGCTGCAGGTCATTTTCTTCCGTTGCTCCGTCATAGAAGCTCTTGATATGTGCCGTTGCCTGCAGCTCCTTCAAGGTTTCTGCAGTGGCTCCCTGACCCTTGATGTAATTGTTTCGGTCATCCGTATAGGTTGGGATGATCTTGATCTCGATGGGGTCTTTTAACAACCGGTATCCATCCGGAGCTTTGGTCTCTTTCAGCCAATAGGTTCCCTGATCCAGACCGATGAGGATCACCTGTCCATCCGCTCCGGATACCATCTCCACCGCATCCTGTGGCTGGCTGCCACCTGTGTGATCCGTACCTCCGGCAGAATCCCGATTGATCACATGATAGCCTGTATCCCCCTGTTTCACGTAGACTTCGTTTTTACAGTCTTTGTCACTGTATAACCTGAAATGTGCACCCTGCAGCACCTTGTCATGGTCATTGGTTTTCACAATGTCAATCCGATAGGTGAAGCAGACGACCGTATCCCATGGTGTAAATCCGGTACTGCCCCCATTGTTGCTGTCTGCATCGTTGGAGAATTCCAGCCGCACATCATTCTCAAAGCCCGGACGTCCCGTATCGTTGGCTGCCAGATCATTCAACGTTGCCTCATAAGTCAGGGTCACTTTCTGTCCATAGGTATTTTCCTGTTTCTCGTTAAAGTTCGGGAACTGTTTGTCCACAATTGCCTTCATATCCTGAACGATAATCTGAAAGGTATCCTCCCCGCCTGGGTTGGTATTCACCGTAAATTCCCCTTCTTTTAAGGTGTAGCTTTTCCCCTTTTCATCGGAAATGGTGATCTTCACACTTTCCGGCTGGAATGTGAGGGCTTTGTCCATCTTGTCATGCCATGCGTAGTAATAGGTCTTGTATCCGTTCATGTTTGGAATGTTGGACTCGTATTTGTAAGGAACAGTCTGGCCGATCTCATAGTCCCCAATGTCATTCCAGCCGTTTTTATCCGGAATGTTCTGGGGCAGATCATCCTCCTGGATTTTTTTGATCACACTTGGATAATCGGATTTGATCTGCATTTCTGCCGTTGGGTTTGCTGTACTCACCATACAAAGAGATCCTGCAGAGTGTGTCCCTTCCACATCCGTAATTTCATCCACCAGATAATAGCCGAACGCTAAGCCTGTCAGCTGGACAGAATTGTCAGCTTTTACATCCTTTACATTCACCACCTCGGACTGCACGCCCTGTTTTTCGATTTCATCTCGTAAGTCCTCTACGAAATACCGAAACTTGCTGTAGCGTCCTTCCAGTTCCTGTTCCGTCTGCGCTCCTTCCACTTTGTAGGCGTTCAGAGACTGGATGTAATCGATTACCATATATTCTGTCACATCATCCACCGGAACAGACAGTGCCTTTGCTGCCACGTTCTTTAATGCCTGTTCGTAGGCTGGATTGAACGTGTAATTGATGGATTCCATGCCCTGTGCATTCTGCGCCAGGAACAGCTGGTACACATGGAATTTCTTCCCTACCAGGGTCTGTCCTTCATTCCCTTTCATGGTAATGTTTGCCGTGCCGCTTCCCATGTTGGCAACTCCGCCCTGGGTGTGATATTCCTTTGCTGCCACGGTTGCTTCTTCTGCAGCCTGTACGGTCAACAGCGGAGCCCCTACGGTACTCCCGCTGATTCCACCCAATGCTAAGAGTGTTGCGAACATCCACACTTTATTTCTCTTCATCTTCCTGTTTCCCCTTTCTCTTCATAAAGTATCCTGCCACTATCAGACAGCCGATTCCCACCAAAACGATTCCCAATGTCCAAGGGCTTCCGGTTTCCGGCATCTGCATTCCCACAAAATTTACTACTTTTAGATGCACTTCCCGTTCTGCTTTCGTTCCGGTAATGGCAACATCCCCGGTTTCCTCTGTGTGCTTCTCTCCGTTTACATAGTATTCAAAAAGATCCTTCTGTGGATCACTCTTGGTGTAGATCTCATACACGATATCCGTGCCGTCCGAATTCACCGGGATCCGATAACCGTCCGGTGCTTTGGTCTCTTTCAGATAATACTTCGTTTCCACTTCCAGATCTTGAAACCGCAGGATTCCATCTTTTCCACTGGTCGCTTTCTGCAATTCCTGCTTGCACTCCTTGTCTGTATAGAGGGTAAACTCTGCACCTTCCAGCACTTTTTCATGGTCGTTGACCTTATGGACAATCAGCTGATACGGTGCTAATACATCCTCTACGTGAAGCTGTGCCGTTCCATCCTCACGAACCGTAAATTTCATGGTTCCGGTTTTGTCCGTTGCCGTATTTTCCAGCAGCGTGATCTTGTTATTTTCGTCCACCGAAAACTTCAAAACCCCTGGATTTTTGGTATACCCATCCGGTACGCTTTTCTCCTGCACGGTATGGGTGCCACGGGTCAGCCCCTTCAACACAGCCTGTCCCTTTTCATCCGTTGTCACTTCCTCCTGGTTTCCTTTGGAGTCCGTGTGTAGGAATACCACGCCTGGGATTGGCGTATCTTTGCCTTTTAAGACTTTTACGATATCCAGTGTCAGCAAGGTTTCTGGAATTTTGGGTTGATTGTAAGTATACACAAACTCACTGCCGTCATTGTTACTGGTAATCTTGACTACATAAATTTCCGAGTTCAGCAAATATCCTTCTGGAGCTTTTGTTTCAACCAATTGGTAAGCTGTGTTCAACAAGCCACCAATACTTGCTTCTCCCTTTGCGTTGGTCGTCAACTTACCGACAACGGCACCTGTTGCAACACGGATCACGTTAAATTCAGCACCTGCTAAAGCAGTGTTTTCATCCTGGCTATCAACTTTCTTGAGGTTGATGGAGAAGGTATAACCTTGAGCTTCCCCACCAGCAGTTTGATAAACGAATGGGTTGCTCTTAGTTTCAACAACTTTTTGAGCTTTTAAGGTTACATTGTTGAGGAACTTCTCACCATTTGCAGGGGTATAAGGAATCTTCACCTTATAGACAATCGAGTAACCTTCACCTTGGGCTACATTTCCCAAGCTGACTTTGAAACTCTTCTTATCTGCTCCAAACTCAACTGGCAATGAAACAACTTGCCCATTTTTCAAATCTAATTTATGCGAACTGTTAACGGCCCAATTCCCTTTTTTAATCACAAAGGAATCTTCTACATAGCTCATTCCTTCTGTTTGCAATTGGTCAGTCACAACTGCTTCTGTTAACGGCTCTTTCGCTGAATTGACACGTACTTCATATTGACGTGTGATGCTACCATCTGCTAAGGTTTCTGTCCCCCAGCTAACCTTGTCCAAGGTCTTTTCAGCATTCCCTGGGTCAACTACAAAGTCAACTTTTCCTACAGGGACAGGAT
>SKEC01001371.1_pt1 | contig 19177 bp, 17 predicted proteins | sample 4826641 | NCBI WGS metagenome assembly SKEC01 (sample SAMN11008819, study PRJNA524170) | human gut metagenome | biome: Human fecal sample; material: Feces; isolation source: fecal sample from pouch patient p18, p21 | host: Homo sapiens | place: Israel: Tel-Aviv | collected 2015-12-22
CACAAGTTCTGATATGATTGGCAAGAAGGACTTTATTGAAACTATTTAAAGCTGCATTGACAGCAGATACCTGAACTAAAATATCGGTACAATAAGTATCATTCTCTACCATCTTTTTTATTCCGCGAACTTGTCCTTCAATACGGCTCAATCTATTTATTAAATCCTTATACTCTTTATCAGGGCGTTCTTTTGACTTATAAGAACAACAATGTTCTATATGATTTTCCATAAAAACCTCCTTTCTATGCGATATTATATACCTTGGTGGGGTATTAGTCAACAGAAAGATAGTAAATGAAAAAATTTTTTATTTAGAGATATTTTTATCAATTTTTTAGTTATTAGAGTATGTAGAAATTAATAAAAAAGATTTTATAAAAGGTCAATAAGTTATGGAGCATATAAGCGTAATTTGGCATAACTTGGCACATATTTTCATCTTTTGGTGTAAAAATGGAGTAAATTCAACTATACTTATTTATAAACATAATTTTTGCCTAGCTTGTTCAATTGCTTTTAGTGCATCTTCTTGATCAGCTTCCGTTGCATGGTTGTATATTTCCATTGTGATTTCTATAGAAGCGTGTCCCATCCATTTTTGAAGAATTTTAATATCAAGTCGTTCTTTATAAAATAATTTGCAAAAATTTGAACATCCAGTATGTCTTAGCACGTGACAAGTTAGATGTGGCAATGATATAGGATCTCGTCCTTCTTTTTTGGCTAATGCTGCTTCTTTTCTATTATATGCCTTAATAAGACGAGAAAAGTATTTGTCAACGTTTGGAACGGTGTATGGTCGGCCTGATCTTGTAGTAAAAACAAAATCAGAATAGGAACCAACCTGAATAGTAGGTTGTCTATTTAATGATATTTGTTGTTTACGCTGGTAAAGAAAAGCTTTTTTTGCACGTTGCGTTAATGGTATGACTCGATTTCCAGCTTTAGTTTTTACTTTTGATGCAATAAATTGGTATTTCCCTTCATAGCGTGTATATAATACCTGATGATCAACTGTAATAGTATTATTTATAAAATCAATATTACTCCACGTTAATCCAAACATTTCACTTGCTCTTAGCATTGTTTCCAAAAAACATATAATCAGTGGATAATATATGTAATAAGTTCCATCATTTTTTACAAAATTAAGTAACAAATTTTCTTGTTCTTTGGTATATGGTTGTCTTTCAGGCACATTTGCAGGGTAAAGCCTCATAACATTTTGTGTTGGATTAAATCTTATCCAATGATTTTCAAGAGCTAAATCAAAGCAACCATGTATAATTCTATGAACATTTTCTAAAAAAGAATTTGTCAAATCTTCCGTTATTTCATTATAAAATAAAATAACATCTGTTTTTGTTACATCTTTAATATACATTTCGCCAAACCATGAATCTTTAATATGACATCGGTAAACAGATAGATAAGACTCTCTGGTTGTGAAATGCAAATTCTTTTTTAAATCAATATAGAGTTTTGTCATAGACGCAACGGTCTTATTGCCATTCACGGTGTCGATTTCTTCAATAATATCTTGTGTTATTTGCAGTTCTTTCTGACGTAACTCAGGGAGGGTTTTTGCATAAATAGTTATTCTGTTATCCTTTTTTTCAGGAGAGTTTACAGAACGGCCTCTTATTTTGGGAACATACCGATACATATATGTCCCATTAGATCTTTCTGATTCACCAGTTCTTAATACTTTTCCCTTACTATCTTTACGGTTTTTCTTTTTTGTTTTAGTCATTTTCTGCCTTCCTTTCAAAAAAAGAAAGGAGCTTAATACTATAAATGGATTATAGCATGAAATAAGCTCCTTCCAATATTCTTTTTGTAAATTGTGTGCTCTCTATTTATAAGTAGAGAATATTGTGTGTCATTATATAAATGATGTATGTTTTAAATACTCTTCTAAAGATTTTCGCTTAATTAGACATTTATTCCCAACAAATAATGCAAATTTACATTTAGGATTATTAGACATTTCTCGTAATTTTTTTTCCCCAATGTTGAAGTATACAGCAGCCTCTTGGATTGTAAGATTTGCTTTTTCCCAAATTGGAATTTGTATTTTTTCTTTTTGTTTTTCTCCTTTTTCTGTATTTTTCTTTTCCAATTTAATCAATCCTCCCTACTTCCATCATAATATATACCTAATCCAACTACGGTATTATTATCCAAATAAATAGTCACATTTTGCTGTGTGATATCTAAATCTGATTTTGGATCAGCATATTGCAGTACAGAAATGCTTTGGGAATCATCTTTTGTAACTGGAGTCTCATAATATTCCTTTAATTTATCATATGACATTCCCGTTTTGATTTTTTGAATTGTAACACAAGAATCTTTAGCATCCTGTTGTGTAGATATACCATAAACCATTGCTTTATCTTTTCCATTACTCATAGAGTCTTTTTCATCTTTCGTACAATTCAGCCATAAAACTTGCCCATTTTGTAGCATGATTTTTTTATCTTTAGCTTCTTTCACTTTGTTTCCAAGTGTCTTGATCAGATCATTGTATTTAATTGGTACTTCAATTTCTGTACCATCAATTTCGATAACATGCTCCCACAGGCAGTCCAGATTCCATTCCCTTTCTTCTGATGATTGAAGTGTTTTTCGTGATTCTTTTCTTTCCTGCTTTATTAATTTTTGTTCAGCAATTTCCTCTTGATGTTTTGTATAAGAAGAATATGCCATCATCAGGAAACCTACTACGATCAGTAAAAAGATAGCACAACCAATCGTTGCAAAAACTTGTTTTCGCATATAATTCCTCCTTTTTATTATAAATGTTGCTGCCACTTGGCAGTTCTCGACTACACGAGCAATATCGATAAAATTCTTATTTTTACGCAGTCTGCTTATTTGACCATTGACAATGATTCTTTTTTATAGACTTCTAAAGCCTGACAATAATGTTTCACGTAATATGTTTAACATCGACAATGATTCTTCTGTATCTTATTTAAAATAAGAATACAGGATACTGTATGAGATGAACGTATTGACAATTCCTAAAAGTAAGATAATGTCTGCAGCAATACTAGATATGATTAAAATTCTTGAAATATTGTGTATTTTACCGTTAATCGGACAATTTTCTAAGATATTTACCATAATAGCTACTGCCGATATCATAATATCCATCATCAATAATCTTGTGTAAATATCCATCATTATTTCACCTTAACAATACAGAAATTTACGATCTGCTTCATTTTCTCTATTAACAATCTCAAATCCATCCGCCATTTTCTTTACAACCAGCCATTCTTTCGGATTAAGATTATTTTTTAACATAAGTTCTTTTTGATTTCTTGTTGGAACTTTACCGTGTTTCACTAAAATAGTCCTCCCTATAATTTACAAATTAATTTATATAGTTACATTTTTAGCTGTTATCTAACAGCTCTCGTTTCAACGAGCATATTCGCTAATTTGCTTATTTTTACACAATCCATGAAACAGATAATCATTAATAGTTATCTGTTTTTATAAACTTCTGAAACTAAACTCCACTATACATGAAAGTGTCTCTTATTTTATAACAACTATAGATTTGAAAAAATGCTGTCTACAGACACCGAACAATAATATACCGATAATCAACCTTTAGTTAACCAAAACCTCTTTGATGATATCTAATTTAGTTTATTCATTAATTGATAAGCATAACCAACTACCGCTCCGGCCCATTCATTTCCGACACAATAATGTTTATTTACATCAGCAACGGAAGTTCCTTCGTAATAGCTGCCTCCAGGGGTTAAGTATCGTTCGTGCAATGTCTCAGCGGTGGCTAATAATCCTTCTTCTTTGCTTGGCTTATTGATGCCCTTTGCACTATCTGAGTAAACTCCATATCCAGTTAAATTATTATCTTCTCTGGCACGCCGGCTTGTTCCCCAGGCACTTTCATGTGCAGCAATTCCCATTAAAAAGACTGCATTTACATGATGAATTCTTTCTGCTTTAACAAAAGCTTCTGCTTCTGGATATAATTGCGTTCCAGACAACATCTTTTTAGCATCATCAACTGTAATATTGCTAATAGAATTTACGTTTTTCGGATCAAAAAATCTGGTTTTCTTTTCCTCTTTGATCTGTTTCTTTAATTTTTGAATTTCTTGATCCTTATTTTTAATTCCTATCTGCATATTCTGCGTTGGAGCAATATATTTGCCTTTTAAATATGTATTAAGGTCAATGGTATCATCCTCGTTTAACAGGTCTTCAAAATTAAGATCTCTTACGCCAAAGACGTACTCAGAGGCAATTTTACGTAGTTGATCGTCATGAAATGTATTAGCTAAACTGAATAATCTATTTCTTAATGCATCGTCTTCCTCTGAAATCTTAGTAAGAGGTGTAATCTTTTGTCCTCGCAGTTTCATAGTTGCTTCACGCTCTGTAGGATATTGCTGATAAAATCGCTGCAGTGCTTCTTTTTTATTATTTTCTTTTTTGATCTCTTTTCGGATATTTTTTTGTTCTTTCTGCAACTTTTTAATTTTTGATTGCATTTTTACAATCTTCTTTTGTACAGTATCACAACCTTTTTTCTTTACAGCCCGTTTAGGCATCGGAATTGTTGATTTTTTGTTTTCCTTTTTTTTAGATTTTTCTTTTTGTTTACTTTTCTTTTTCCCATCTTTTTTAGTATTTTTCTTTTTTGTTTTCTTATCTTTTTTAACTGTTTTTTTCTTATGATGAGTTGTTTCTTTTTTTTCTGCCGTAGTCGGCTTCGTTTCTGTTGTTGTAACTTCTGTCGCAGCAGTTGTTGGTTCTGACACCTCATCTGCATGTACAGGAGTGATCGTTGCCATCATAAGTGTAACAAGTAAAAAACTGACTACTTTTCTTCTCAATTTATCATCACCGACTTTCTTCATTGCCATATTTATAACTTTCATTTTCATGCAAAAAGCTGATCAATAGACAAAATACAAAAAGATAAATTAATATTATGGTAACAACAGTTATTATTGATCAGCTTTTTCAGTTTTTTTCTGCCACCTGGCAGATTCTATTTATATAGATCTATTCGATAAGTTCTTATTTTGACACACCATGTAATCTGCTTTTGACCATTTGGAATCATTTGCTTTTACATGGTTCCAAAACACTATAAGTATAATAAGGTCGAACTCCTGTTCATTTGGAATCATTTGCTTTACATTTTTACATGGATTCAAATCCACATTGACAACATAATTTAAGCATTTCACTATAAATTACTCCTTTACTTGAAAAACATCACTAATAAAATGGGAGATAATTCCCTCTTCAACACATCCAAATTTGGCTATATATTTCGGTGCCATTAAAAATAATCGTTCTTTTGCCCGTGTTATTGCCACATAGAAGCATCTCAACTCTTCGTTATCTTCTACTGTTCCAATCTGATCTTTATCTGTAGATGGAAACATTGTATCTACGCAGTTCATAACAAAAACAGAATGAAACTCTAAGCCTTTTGCGGAATGAATTGTAGATATAACCATTCGATCTTCTTCTTCCTCTTTCTGAGGACTGGCTTCAAGCATTATTTCTTCCAGAAATGTCACTGGAGAATCATATCCATCTGCCATTTCAATCAGTGTATCAAAATCGCGGACCGCTTGTTTATTTGCTCTAGCAAGCTCCCTACGTTTCTTCTCCGATGTTTTCATCAGCATTAATGTAATGTCCATTAAACGTGAATAAAATGATTTAATGCTTTGCAATTCTATCTGAAAATCTTGATTATTAAGCTTTTCAATAAAACTCTTTAAATTTTCAAGATCCGGCTGAAATTTTCTTTTTATGTATTTGTGTTGAACAAGTCCCTCTAATCCAAGAGTTTTACATGTTGCTGCGATATTTCTGGCATAAACATTTCCAATACCATCAAATAACTTTAATAGTCGAAACCATGCAATTTCATCATGTGGATTTATCTGACATCGCAAAAAGCATAAGAAGTTTTTGATATGATCATAATCAAAAAACTTCATTCCACCATATTTGTCATATGGGATTTTCATTTTATTTAAAAGTGCTTCTAGTCTTACAGAATGATAAGAACTTCTTTCAAGAACACAAATTTCATGATACGGAATCTCTTCTTCATCATGTAATGCCATAATCTTATTTAAAATATAAGAAGCTTCTTCGCCCTCGTCCTCTGATCGAACTAGCAATGGCTGAATATTGGCCACATGAGTTGCGACAAGCTTCTTAAAAAAACCTTCCAGTGAATGTTTTTTCATAACAATATTGGATAAATCCATGATCTCTTGATTGCTGCGATAATTCTGTGTTAAGTAAACAACTTTACATCCGGACATCTTTTGTGGAAAATTAATGATATTTTCTACCATACTTCCTCTAAATCCATAGATGCATTGGTAATCATCACCTACCACTGCTAAGTTACGATTCTTTTCACGTAACATAAAAATAATCTTTTCCTGTAAATAATTAGAATCCTGATATTCATCGATCATAATATACTGATAAATATCAGCTAATTTATTCTTTATAGAAGGGTTTCTTTTCAATACAGATATAAAATTGATTAGCAAATCATCATAATCCATCATGTTGTTTTGTTTTTTGTATGATTGATAATCCGCTAAGATTTTCTTTATATCTGGAATGAATCTTTCGATTTCCATATACTTCCATTTACCGAGCATATCAAACAAAGTATCCTCTAATGACTGATTCGTATTTAAGGCTTTGCTATGTGCTGATACCAGTTGAGATGATCTTGGAAAATCTTTTACTTTATCCATACCGTGTTCTGTTTCGATGATCGATATGATATCTGCACAATCTCCCGGATCAATAATTGTATAATCTGATTGAATTCCAATCAGTTGTGAATATTTGCGAAGCATCTTTGCACAGAATGAATGATATGTACATGCAGTAATTTGACTACATCGTTCATCAAGCATATCTGCTGCCCTTTGCTTCATTTCATTTGCTGCTTTATTTGTAAAGGTCAATAATAAGATATTATTGGGTGACACGCCTTTTTCAATCAGATATGCCACACGATATACCATACAACGAGTTTTGCCAGTTCCGGCACCGGCAAGGATTAGGACTGGTCCTTCTGTCGTTGTAACAGCTTCATATTGACTCTTATTTAATTCTTTTCTGTAATCTATTTCCATTTATTGTTATTCCTTATCATTGTTAATACTTAATAAATAGTTTTTGTGATATACAATCGGTAACGTATAAGATTTATAATAAGAATCCATAAAATTATCTTCTTCAAATACAAACCTGATATTTTAAGAGTAAATTTTACTTCTTCCAATTTATCTTTTAAGTCATCAATATGTATTTGTACTTCTAAGATTGTTGCATTTTGCAATGCATCCATTTTCTCAAAAACAGAGATAGAACCATCATCCACCTCTTCATCATAAAATAAAACATAATAAAAATATGCTTCTTATTTTTACTGCCCTCGGCAGTTCCTGTTTCCTACACAGGTTTGTTCGATAAGTTTCTTATTTTCACGCATTGTATAGAATCTATTTGACCCCTTAGAATCATTCAATTTTACACTATTCTAAAACCCATCGACTATCCAATTCTTTTTCGACTATCCATTGGAATCATTCAATTTTATTTTCGTAATTTTAATTCTTTTTATTAAAGCTGATCAATGTATATGGTTGAAGAAATATTGAAATAGATAAATATGTAAAGCATCGATCAGCTTGATTTCTGCATCTTGCAGATTTCGCCGGAGCAAATTATTTCGATAAATTCTTATTTTTACACGCCATGCAATTACTTTGACCATTTGCAATCATTTGATTTTACATAGTTCCAAAACTAAGCTGTGAAGTAAGGTACGCTACGATCACATTTGCAATCATTTCTCAAAATAACATTAATCTTCAATCCAAGGAGCACAGTCAGAATCGTCTAACTTAGACTTAGAATCCTCTGAATTATCTTCCTGAACATTTTTTTCTTCTGTATCAACATTCTCCTGGTCTTTCAGCGGAATCTCTTTCGCAATAGACAGGAAATCCTCTAATGAACATTCATAACGCCTTTCTTTTTCAATCGTATCAAGAATCATTAATTTGTGTCCGCATTTTTCAGATTCCTCTTTGATAATGTCACGGCTTAATCGTCCGGCTTTTTCAATGCGTCGAACTTCATGAACCTCTAATTTTTCTAAATATCCGAGGATATATTCTTTAAATTTAATCGTTCTTGTAATCTTCATGTGAATTTCTCGCTTTCTTAATCTACAATCACTGGAACAAAATCATCTATAGTCTGCCATTTCCAATGTCCATCTTCATAAATCAGAAATTTTGTCAGATATTCATCCCCGACAGCATATACGGTATATTCTTGCCCAGTTTCTTTATTTTTTACTTGAAACATCTATTTTCTCCATTGATCATATAAGGTCATATATGATTAGAAATATTATCAAATTGGTGCGTAAAACCCCGGCCGACGAAGTCGCTTGGGGTTCATGACATTTTCTGCAATTACTGCCTCTAGCAGTTCTCGTCTAAACGAGTTTATTCGATAATTTCTTATTTTCACGTACTGTATAAATAATTTGAACCATAAGATATGTCATGTTTTATACAGTTTCAAAACTATGCTCAGTTCCAGTCGTTGCCAATTCTCCCATATGCCATGTTTTACACAGTTCAAAATATGCACCTGTAATTCTTTTAGCCATAAGACATATCATGTTCTACGCAGTTCCAAAGCCGTTCGATATGATTATGAATTTTCCGAACAAATATGAAAACTTACTTCTCACCTTTATGAGAATAAATTACTTTGTTTCTAAGTCCTAAAGGATCTTCCGCAATGACTGCAAAATCTGCTTTTGTAACATTGCTTGACATAGCAATCATTCCTGTGTGTTTGCTGCCACCAATCAATGTAAGGTCTGCCTGCATTGGAGAACATACAAAAAGCTTTTTAATCTCAGTCAATAATACACACTGATCTTCTGTCTTGAGTTCCATAAACTGTTCTTTTTCGTTGTGAATTAATTCAGCCTGATTATTCTTACGATTTTTATAAACACCATTCTTTAATTTATCTAAATAAAAATCATAAAGCTGTTCTAATTCCTGAATATGGAATTCATTTTGATAAACCCTTGCTTTCTTATCAATAGCTCTGCGTTTCATGTATCCAGAAATCTTGTTTGCTGTTTTTGTCTGCCAGTCATCCATGATCAATTCCACTGCATTTGTAAGGATAAGAGCATTTCCACTTCGACCATTTAAACGATAATAAAAACCGTCAATCTTAAGTAATGAGTTTTTTCTTACTTTTGCAAGTAAAATCTTTGGATGATTAAGTTTTCTGTGATCAACCAGATATTCTTTTAACAGTTTATGTCCAGGATCATCCTCTAAACGCTCATGAAGATATACTGGAACATATTCTAAAGAAATACGTTTTTTCCCTTTCTCCATTGATTCTACTAATACAAAATAGGAACCTGTGACATTCGTATACCCTCCATACTGTGCGATATTGCCAAATCTAGGATCATTGGTTTTTAATGGATATTCGCCATGTCCTTTTTTTAATGGCATCTGCTTAAATAAGCCGCCTTTTACTTCCACGACTCTTTTTGTAACAGCAATATGGTTTTGAGCATATTCTTTTCGAACCGTCTGAATTGACCCATATGGACCACTTTCCCATGCAATCTGTCCATCTCTGCTGATATTTTCTAAGAATAATCGGTTCAGATCATAATCTTTTCTCTTATGATTCTTAAAATAGATTGCTGGGTCCATTGTAAATTTTGTATGGTATACATTTCCAACTACAATCGTAATATAAGCATCTTTTGCAGCTTGTAAATGATTGTGACCATAACTACTAATTAAATGGAAATCCCTCTTAAAGGAAGAAATCAGCTTTTCTTTTACAAATACAATCTTTGATTCAGGGAAATAATACTGTAATACAGAAGCAATCATTCTTCCACTTTGCTGATTATCTGAAATTTCACGTTCAATAAAGCTAACAAGTTCGCTCTTTGAAAAATCATTTTCTCTGGATAATCGGAAGTATTTCTCCTTTGTCATAAATCCCTGCAGAACCAGTTCCATCCAAAATCCCTTCATTTTTTTCTGAATTTCTGAATCAACTGGAAAATAGGTATACTTGTCTGCTCGATTCTCCTGGATTCCCGTTAATACCTTATTATTCATAGAACGATCATTTACTGCAGATAATGGATAAATGTAGTCAATATCATTCTGATAATTAGATTTTCTTAATCTTGAAAGATTTAATTTCTTGCCAGAATAAATGCAGCGTCCTTTCTGTAGAAAATAAAGATAAACTTTATCATTGGATAATTCATGATCGTTCAATTCATCAAGCTCTTTCATAAGATGTTTTTCATCTTCTGATTTTAAGGATTTGTATAAATATTTTAGCTGTTCTTTTCTGGATGAAGTTCTCTTTGGATCATCCTGATGTTCTCTGCTTATTTTGAAGAAAATCTTAGTTGGAACTCCATATGTCTTTTTGAGAGATTTTACTATCGTAATCAACTGATTTACCTTCCTACGCTGAGCCGGTGGAATATTTAAATAATCCATTAAATCTTCACGATTATAAATGGTTTTTTCATGTTCTTTATTGTAATGTTCGATTTCTGCTTTATATCCATATTTCTTACTTAAGATCTGCATCAGATTTAAGTTTGTATTCCACAGCATATCCATTACAGAAACTTCTACACCATTGGAATCTGTTACAGTAATACCGTTTAATAGCATTTCTGATAAGTTTCCCCATCCTTTATAAGATAATGAGCAAATCTGTTTTCTCTCATCCTCAGAGAGCTTTACAAACTCGCGATTTAAATAATCTTTTAACAGCTGCTTATCTTCAAATACTGTAATTCTAAGAATAATCCGTTCAACTTCTTCATCAGATAGATTATCGTAATCCTCAAAATCAATATGAGATTTTAGATTGCTGTGAAATTCATTATCAATACCTGATAATTCAATATCTTTGTCATAGCCATTCTTGATAAGATATTTTGTCAGAGATTTTTTTGTAACTTTTTTCCCTGTCAAGAAAAGCTGTTCATAAATTCTCTGTTTTAATTCCACGCTGATAGGTTCTCCATTGATCTTTAATGGATTCAGCTCATTTAATACCTCAAATGTCTCATAAAGAAGAGAATTCTTTGGAAGAACTTTTTCATTAAATAAATAACTACAATTTCCTGTCATTCGGGAAATAAAACATTCCGCAGACGCTTCTTTGTCCACCATTTCATCGAAATTCCATGGATGAATCACACCATCTTTTTTAGGCACCATCCAGTTTGTACTCTCTCCTTTTCTTACAACGCCCTTTAGCGGACCTACATAATAAGGAATAACGAAATTGAAGATTTTTAATAATTTTTCTCTGTTTTCTTTTAAGAATGGATACATTTCCTGCATGTTATCAAGAATTAATTCAAATTCCCTTAACTGTAATTGATGCGGAATAACACTGTTATCACGTTTTGTCTGTTTTGGTAGTAAAGTACCGTTTTTAATCTCTGTATCAATCCATTCTGCATCTTCTGATGAAATACCATTCACATTTTTTAATCGATTTTTTAAAAATGTATAAAACTGTTTCTGATCTGCACTACTCATTGTTTTTGCATGACCAACGTAGCATACATAATTTCCAGAAACATCATTAATAAAGATATCCTGATATAATTCTCTACTGCCAGTTCCTTTAATGATCTTCTGTAAACGCTTTAAATCATCATGATGCTTATTGTATTCTGCGATCATTGCATCACTTAATAACTGATGGTCACCTAAAATTTCATTCAGGATAGACCAGTCAAAAAGCATCTTTGCAGAAACAATAGCTTCATAATAAATACCGACACCCTTTTCAATATTTGCAATATAATCATCATAAGAAGCATCTTCAAATGAGATTTTTTCTGGATCCGTTACAATTTCTTCATCGATATCCTGAAATAATACTTTAACAGGAACGCTGCAACCACAAAACAGTCCAATCCATGCTTTTGCTGTCTTACTTTTTACTTTTGTAATAGTAATGATGTTTTTCTTTTTCACAGTTTTAGCAATTTTATGATCACATAAGATATCTCGGACTTCTTTTACCTGTTCATCTGATAATGTAGGGAAGTCAATATTAAATTTCTCTAAACTTTCACAAAAGCCTTTCATGGAATTTTCAAAGTCCATAACCTCTCCAAGATTTCCTTTGTATAAGAAATGTCCTCGATTTTTCATAAATTTTGAAAAAGCTAAGTATACCAGACGAATATCTGGTTTATCTTTTGTTTCCATTAGATATATTCTTAAATGATACACTGTTGGAAACTGATTCTTATAAAGATTAGTATCAAAATTAAACTCTACAGTACGATCATCTTCACAGAAATTGCTTTCATCTAATTGCTGAAAAAAGTTAGGATCTTTTTGATTTACTTCCTCATGGAAAATATCTCTAAGATAATGTATTCTGTTCTTTTTTCTCTGATTTAATCGTCTGTTTGTACGGAACATTCTTCGATCTTCCGCTGTTTCTGCTTTATCAAAAAGCCTTACACCCCATAAATCTTTTCGAGATGCACGTTCTAACTCATATTTGGGATTTGTAACTGCCCAACCAACCTGTTCACTACTAACAGTTATTCCTAAAAATCCATTCTGCACGTAAGTATCCTCCTTATAAAATACACATTTTGTTTTTCTGAATTCTCTTGTCTATGTGTAATATGCTAACACTTTTTGATACTTTTTTCAATATAATATGCCTTTTTATTTCATTATTTATGTAATGCCCCCACATTAATATATATTTATTACCAAATTACCATATTTTAAATAAAATGGTGTTTAGTAATAAAATTATAAGTATTTGGACAATATTTTTTTAATCGATTCCGAGAATCTTTGCTAAAATAATAATCCCGATATGCTCCGGCAAAATATTCCGCAGGAGTAGTTCTTTCATATTTTCCAAGGTCTAACTTTTCATAATAATCGTTATAGAATCCACGATATTTACTTCTTTCTTTTAAGTAGATATTATAAAATTCTGAACTATGTGCAGCATCACCATTTTTGTAATTTACAAAATGTCCTATTTCATGTAATAAAACATAGTCGGAGTTATATTTTATGGATATTTTCTTATCTTTCAGAGAAAAGATTCCATTATGTTTCAATTTTGGATTTATGACGATCTGTATTTTTTCACTATTCAATTGTTTCTGTACATTACTTGGAATTCGGCCATTAAAACTAACTTTCTTCTGATTGCGAACAAAATTGATTTTATTTTCTGTAGTTGTCGTTTTAATATTTCGCTTTGTCGTAATAAAATATCCGTGATATGTTTTTTGAGTGGTTATAACTGTCTTTATATGTATCTTTTTTGCATTTCCATATGTATATTTATAAGAATCAGACCATTTGCTTTGAACATTTTTTGTGGTTCTTGTTCCTCTATATTTCTTTTTTATACGTACTTTCTTTTTAGATGCTGTTATCTTTGTTTTTACGCTCTTTGTTTTCTTCTGGTATCCATAGTATTTATCAGCTGCTGCCACATTGCATAATTGATATGGTGAAATCAAGATCATTCCCATTGCTAGTGCAACAAATAAGATTTTTGTTAACTTGCTTATGTTATTTTTATTTTCCATTGTTTCGTGTTCTTCTCCTCATTTTTTTCTGTATACTAAAAGAGCCAGTAAGCATCTGCTTACTGACTCCTGAGATAAATTAATATTGATTGTTTAGAACTTATTGATTGTTTTCTGAATAAAACTATAAGATTTAGGACAATTTGCTTTTAACTTGCTTCTGGAGTTTGCACTAAAGTAGTAATCTCTAAAACATTCTGCAAAATAATCAGAAGTGCTTGTTCTTGCATAATTTCCACTATCTAAATTCCAGTCAGAATAAAATCCTTTGTATTTGGATTTTTCAGAATTAAAGATATTTTTAAATTCTGTACTGCCTGAAACATATCCTGTCTTACGATCCACATAGTGTCCAATTTCATGCATAAAACCATAATCTACATTATTTTTCATTTCAATGGAATTTCTGGAAGCAGAATATACTCCATCATAAGATAAATTAGGATTCAGGACTACTTTTAATCCATCTGCTTTCATTGCATTCCCCACCTTTGTAGGAATCTGAGTATTTACTGTTCCCATTAATTTCATATAATCTGGATTACCTCTTCTCAGATAATTGATCGTTGTTGTCGTTACAGTTACCTGTTTTTTTACAGTTGTTGTTAAGGTCTTTTTGTAATATACCTTTGTTGTAGTTACGACAGTCTTTGTTACAGTTTTCGTGTCTTTTGCAACAACATGCTTGTAACCTGTGCTAGTTGTCGTAGTTGTTTCTGTTTTTGTTGTTTTGTTTGCATGATTTTTTGACAACTTGCTTTTCTTTGTAGATGAGGTCGCAGGTTTCTTTTCCGTCTTCGTAGAAGTTACATGATAACCACGATATGCATTATCTGTTGCATATACGGATACTGAATGATCCGCTGCTGGTGCAACTCCAAATCCACCACTCACAACCATAGCTACTGCCATCATAATTGTAGCAATCTTCTTTACAAACTTTTTCTTGAATTGTCCTTTTTCTTTCATCATAGAGCATCTTCCTTTCATATTAGCTTTTTGTTACTCATGCCAGGAGATGATCTGTAACAAATTGTTTAGATTATTACAAAGAAAAAAGAGCATTCAATCGAATACTCTTCACATAAAAAAAACGAGAGATATATGAATACCTCTCGCTTTAGAAATTATATAAAATGATGCAATTTCCCTGTATATTTTTTTCTAATAAACGATGGTGTTACATATATCTCTCTAACACTGCTTATATTATATCAGAAAATGCTAATAAATAATACTCTATTTTTAAGTAAAAAGACCAGATATTCTCTGGCCTTTTCACCTCTGTCACCCGGCAGATCTCGTCTCATGCGAGCATAACTTTATCACATACTACGTTGCATCAGAGTGCAATTCATATGTTACCATGAAATTGTATCACATATCATCATTTGTGGCAATTATGTTTTTAACACATTTTACACAAAATACACATTTTGTATATGATATGGATAATAACGGATGATTATTTACATTTCTTATACATCCAATGAATCTGTCTAAAAATATTAAACACTATCTTTTTTAGATTTAGGCAACATACCATCCATTTTCATCGATCTCAATGATGCCATCATCTAACTGAAATTCGATGTACATGTAATCGTCTTCATCGAATCTTACTCTGACAGTATATTCATCCTCACTGTTGATATACTGGTCTAATGTTGACAGTACATCATGATGATCTTCATCCACCATCATGCCATGTACAATCGGGAATCCATTTTCAGTTTCGGCTTTTTCATCATAGAAAATATAGTTATCCATATTTTCTAATGTGGCTTCTGAAAATGGCTTTACTCCATTTTTTGCTTTTTGTACAAGCATATTGATCATTTCTAATGTTTTGATTGTCTCCATGTTAATTCCTGACATACTTCTGTCCTTTCTTATTTCTAATCTGCATATTGATGGTTACATTTCTCATCCATGAGAATTCCGTCTGTGATACCGGACCTTTATTTATTGTTTATGATTTTTATCGAAAAAAATGGGTTTTATAAACCGAATTTTTTTATTTGAATTATGATATAATGTTATATTTTATCTGTTATAATAACAATCATTTTGCCCATTTAACAGAATATACCTTTTTCGTTCCAACCTGTTTATAAGCTTTAACTCTAACATATAATTTGTGACGATTCTTAATCTTACAGACATTCTTCTTCGTCATAATATATTTGCAATGTTTCATATCTCTTCTTGTAGAATACTTAATTCTATAACCAGTAACTCCGCCTTTATTCTTTCTGAATCGAATTGTGGTTATGTTTCTTTTTTGTTTTACTTTTAAGGATTTAACCTTATCTGGATGAATCCAGAACTTTTTTGTCTTAGAACCAACAAAAAAACTTTTGCCTTTAATTGTAACTGTAGCCAATCCTATATTTTTATTATTTTTATATACCGCATAATAATCATCGTTTAAATCTAATAATTCATCATTATCTGTTGTTACAATCGTATTGGGCTTTTTACTTTTTCCGTTATACACAACATTACCAGCATCAAGCTCTAAATCAGAGATTGAATGAAGTCCTAAATCTTTCTCCGTGATCTCTTTCTTTATATTCTGTATTTTGTTATCTTGTGTTACTGATTTATCATTTGCATTTCGTGTTGTTAGCTTAATCGTCCAATTCGCATAATTTTCTTTATATGAATCCTGAGAACCATAATCGGTAACTAAATAGGATTCTCCTTTAGAAATAGATGGAACATAATATTTTGCGGATGCAGTATCATACGTTCCCTCGGCACCCATTGATGTATTTTTTCCAGAAGATTTAATTACAACCATAATCGCAACTTTTCCCTGCTTAATAATCGGTGATTTGATTTGTTTCGTATAATATCCCTCATAATTCACTGTTCCAGATTCAGAAATTGCTTTCATACCATTCAGATCCAAATTTCCATTCTGATCTAAAGGAACATAATATATTTGATACTCTGCTCCAATATCAGACGTATAAAAACTTATTTTATCAAGTTGTTCTTTTCCCTTTAATGAAAATATATTTACAAATCCGGCCGTTTTTTTATTGATCGTTACTGTAGGACATAAAGCACCTTCTTCTAAATTATAAATTCTCTCATTTGATGCTGTTTTTTCATAATCTTGAATTGTATATGTTGGTACAATTGATTTATCCTCATAAGATACCCAGTAATATCCATGATCATTAGTTCCCCAGCTGTTTCGAACGAGGAAGGCACCATTATTTTTAGGCTTCTGCAAGAAGTTCGATTTATCATAATTATCATCCCATCCAACGATTACAACGGCATGATTAAGGTTATCCCTAGCATTGCTATTAATACTGTTCATAGAATTACCTTTGATATAAAGATAATTCCAATTTGCAAGAGTTAAAACACTGCCGTTGTTATAAACTGCCTGCTTTACCTCATTGATATAATTATCAGTTAATGTTTGATCCTGATTATAATTCTTTTGAAAAAACTTTATATCTGTAGCCCGATACGCAGATTGGCTTTGCTCATGACTTATATATGTCAATTCCATCAATACATTTTTCGTATCATATGGAATATCACTGCTAACAGCTCCGTGCGATACAAGATATCCCGCAGACATCTCTTCGTTTCCGCCATCATTCTTATTCGTTAATTGCCAGCCGACATTTGATTTCTTTGTAAATGAACGAAGCATTTCTTCTTCTGAAAAGATATGATCTGATGATTCCTTCTTATCTGCAGTATATTCCATTGTGCCGATAGCTGAAAATATCCAACATGTTCCCCAAGGCAGCTGATTTTTTACAGCTTTTGATGTAGAACCATAAGATGAAGGTAAATGATAGGCTGTTGTCATTTTTCTGCTATTTACGGAATGATAACCTTGACTGTTTGATTTTCCCTGTGTGGCTACTTGAAGATAACTGTATTTAGATTTATTGACCAATTTATTTTTCCCTATGGATAATTTTACTTTTTGATTGGCCATAACATTGCAATCGGAAAAAAGTCCAGGAATTGTGATCATTGCTCCGGCAGCTGCCAGATTTACTACAGCAATTTTTTTCATTCCCATAAACAAACACTTAAATTTCTTGTTATGCTCCTTTTTACATTTATCGTTAACAAATCCCTTATTAAATCCCTTTTTTATCATTATTATTGAGTCCTTCTAAATAAGTCTACGCACAAAAAAAGACACTCCGTTCAATAAGCGGAATGCCTTTTTTAATATGTTAATATTCTAATTATTTTCTACTTTATGGATGTCTCCACAACTACATTGGTATCCGATTACAACTTGCTCATCATGAGCTTTCTGATCCACAATCCAATCCTTACGAATAGCCCCAGGAAAATACGCCATAATTGTTTCTGTTTGCTCTGTTAGTTTATGATCGGAACATGTATGATTCCATCCACCATATGCGATAAAATCTTCATATAGTGGCATATCATTACTCCATCGAATTTCTTTATAATCGTCAAGAATGTCTCGACTTTTAGAGCTACTTGTATTCTCATCATTCTTTGGAATCTCAACTTTTTTATAAGTCCCATCTTTTATCCCATTGATATATTCCTGCGTAAGATCTTTCACACATGTATCACAGATATCGTGAGAAACTTCTTTTTCATAATAAGATCCTGAGCTTATGATTGTCTCATAATGACCTGCTTCATCAAAATGAACGGTTTTATATACAGGAATATTATATAAATGCTTATGTACAGCGGATGCTGCATTGTTTTGATCATCATTTTTATCCGTTACGGATGATTCTTTCTGATATTCTTTCCAATACTTCGCAATAACTTTTCCTTTTTTATAAACTTTCATTTCAATACGATTTCTTCCAAGCGGCTTTTTCGTATCAATTTTCCAATATCCTGATACGCTGGCTGTTGTCGTATATGATTTTCCGCTGCATTTTAATACAATGTATGCTTTGGATGGAGCATATCCAGAAAAAATATGATCATTTTCTGTAAATGCATTTACTTTGATATTCTTTGTTTCTGCATAAAAACTCTTTTTCGCATATACCTTTTTCTTCTGATATGCAGTCATAGTATATTTCTTTCCAAGTTTTAATTTAGGAACCTTAACACTATAGTTTCCTTTCTTGTTTACTTTGGATTGATATGTCTTTTTCCCGATTTTTACCTTAACAACACATCCCTTTTTGGTTTTTCCCTTGATTTTCGTTGCATTTTCATATGTTTGATCTACGGTAATCTTTTTTGTCGCTGCATTAACATTTATACTTCCATGAAATACACCGGTAACCGCGATCATCATTGCAAACAACTCTACTGCAATTCTTCTTTTTCTCATTGTTATCCTCCTAATTTTAGACATGAAAAAAGGCACTCTGTTTACACAGAATGCCCATATACAAAAAGTTCGTACATATTAATATATGCACGAACTCACTATATATA
>SKEC01001384.1_pt1 | contig 19004 bp, 12 predicted proteins | sample 4826641 | NCBI WGS metagenome assembly SKEC01 (sample SAMN11008819, study PRJNA524170) | human gut metagenome | biome: Human fecal sample; material: Feces; isolation source: fecal sample from pouch patient p18, p21 | host: Homo sapiens | place: Israel: Tel-Aviv | collected 2015-12-22
TTTATGTATGTCTAAGAATAAAAAAACACTGCTGGAAATATAATGTTTGTTGCTTGTAAGGCACTTCCTAGTTTCAGAAATGTTAAAATTGTGGGGATAATATGCTTCTTAGAAAGAAGAAAAATAGGCAAAGGAAGCGGCGATGTAAAAAAATTGTACACTTCCGTAAATGTGTCGAAAAATTATACATCATCTCAATAGTGACTAATGAAATATAAAAGCCGCAAAGCATATAATGTCACGTGAAAAGAGGAGCTGGCTTAGAAAATGTCGCAGAAGAGGCGGCAGCAGGAGGTAATAGATCATGGCAAAAAAAATCAGAAAAAATGTAAATACAAAAAAAGTTGTTTATAGAGGAATTGCAGTGGGAATGGCTGCTGTAATGGGTGGCGTGCCGGTAAGTGCAGCTGCCGCAGATGTTTCAAAAGAAGAAACCGTTTATGTCAATGCGGATGCATCTGGAAATACGACAGACGTTACCGTATCAAACTGGTTGAAAAACAGCAATGGTGACAGTACGATAAAAGACAAATCCGATCTGCAGGATATCGAGAATGTAAAGGGCGATGAAACTTACACCGGAAGCGGTGACTCCATGAGCTGGCAGGCAGACGGTTCCGATATTTATTATCAGGGTACTACAAGCAAAGAACTTCCGGTATCTGTAAAGCTTAAATATTTTCTGGATGGTGTAGAAACAGATCCAAATGATCTGGTCGGCAAGAGCGGAAAGCTGAAGATTCAGGTAAATTATGAAAACAAAGCAAAAACAACAACAAAAATCGACGGCAAGACAGAAAATATTTATAATCCATTTGTTATGGTGACCGGAATGATCCTTCCGGATGAACATTTTTCCAACATTGTGATCGACAATGGAAAAGTGGTATCCGATGGAAGCAGAAATATTGTGATCGGTGTGGCAATGCCAGGTTTAAAAGAAAGCCTGAACCTTTCCAAAGATCAGGAAAAAGATATCACACTTCCGGAGAGTCTGGAGATTACAGCGGATGTAACGGATTTCGAGATGGACTCCACCTTCACCGTAGCAATGACGGACATTTTAAAACAGCTGGATGTGGACAGCATCTCGGATACCGATGAGCTGACAGATGCCCTGGATGCTCTCGAGGATGCTGCACTGAAACTGGTTGATGGTTCCAAAGAGCTGTCTGACGGTGCAGATACTCTGAATGAGAAATACGGAGAGTTTGATGACGGAATCCAGACCTTAAAGGATGGTATCGATCAGTTGAACGGCGGTGCAAAACAGCTGGACAGCGGAATCAACGCTTATACACAGGGTGCAGAACAGCTGAATCAGGGTATCCAGAAATATCTCGGAAGCAAGGGTGTTATGACCGGAAAAGTAACAGAATACAAAAATGGTGTAAACAGCATCGTATCCGGTGTACAGACCTATACAAAAGGAACCTCCACACTGGCAGACGGTGTGACTTCTTACATCGCAGGTGAAAAGAAACTGGCAGACGGTGCAAAAGCACTGAAACCGTTGACAACAGGTCTTTCACAGGTGAGCACAGCGATCGATCAGATGTATGCCGCAATGGACGGAGAAGGCAGTACACAGGAAGATCTCAAGGCGGCTTCTTCTGCTCTGGCAGCCGGAACGGCACAGCTTGAGAGTTCTCTTGAAAGTCTGTCCGGACTGGCATCACAGGTTAACGGACTTGCTCAGACAGGAAGTGAACTGATTACAGAGGGTAAAGAACTTTCAGGTGCAGTAGACAGCTCCATCAAAGCACCGGCAGCACAGCTGATGGCAGACGGACAGTCACTGGCAGCACAGCTTCAGACAATCCGCACTACCCTTACTACTTTACAGACACAGGCACAGACTGCGATCGCAACAGCAATGGGCACATCCGTTCAGAGTGTCAATGCACAGATTGCAGACCGCAACAGCAAACTCGATGCAGCAAAATCCTCTGTGAATTCTGCAGTTGAAAGTGCAAACAGCCAGGTGGCAGCGGCAAATGGTCAGATTGACACGGCGAATGGTCAGATTGAGAGTGCAAGAGCCGCTCTTGATACAGCGATTGCAGCAGCACAGGCAGCCGGCAATACAGATCTGGTAAATTCTCTGACCGCTGCAAAATCAAATCTGCCGAGCGTATCCAAAGTGGATACCACCGTATCTGCAGATACTACTGGCGTGACAGCGGTAGATCAGGTAACGGCACCGGATGTCGAAATCAGCATGCCGGGTATCGACACGGCATCACTGACGGCAACACTTCAGAATATGAAGACCAGCCTTGAGACCCTTCAGAGTGCAGCTGGACAGATGAGCACAAAACTGGATGGCATGCAGACAAAACTGGCAACACTTTCCGGTGTGAGCATTCCGGAAGCACCGATGACACAGCTGACAACCAGTGTCAAAGTACTGAATACAGGCATGCAGGGACTGGATGCTGCAATCGATACACTTGCCGGAAATGTAAAGACTCTGAAAACACAGACTGCATCTCTTCCGAGTGCGGGAGCCGGAATCGCAAGTCTGCTGAGCGGATTCGATTCACTTGGCTCATACAACGATCAGCTTACATCCGGAGCAAAAGAACTGAAACAGAACGCACCGGTACTGAATGCAGGGGTCAAGACACTGCAGAAAGGAACCAAACAGCTGGCAAGCGGTGTATCTCAGCTTTCCACGCAGCTTTCGGCAGGAGCATCTACCCTGGTATCTAATAATGCAACTCTGACAGATGGCTCTGCAACCTTGCTTTCCGGCGTAGATGAGCTCTTCACAGGAGCCGGTACCCTTCAGACCGCAAGCGGACAGGTAGCAGATGGTATCAGCCAGCTGGCAGACGGAGCAAAAGAACTGGCAGACGGAACTTCTGAATTCGAAGAAGAAGGCACCAAGAAACTCAAAGAAACCGTAGAAGATGATCTGCTCACGGTGATCGACCGTATCAAAGCACTCAGCTCTGACGAGTGTACATACGATACTTTCAGCGGAAAAGCATCCGGTGTGGACAGCAACGTCAAATTCATCATCGAAACCGATCCGATCGAGTAACTTACGTTAAAACGGTGTGATGTTCGGCAGGCAGGTGTATCAGCGATATAAAGCTGATACACCTGCTTTTGATATACCTGTGCAGCAAAAGAATTCTCAAAAAAATGGTTTTGATATGCACGAAAAATGCAGGAAATAGCAGAAAATAATTAAAAAAGCAGCACAAATAACAAAACAGAAACGCAATATTGGTGATAAAACTGGTGATAAGTTACAAAAAGACTTGAAATAGAATAAAAAGTATAGTATACTATACCTAGTTTTGAGGCGAAGAAGTCTTGGAATAAAATAAGAGTGGAACAGCATGAGATGTTTCACAGTGCAGTAACAGCAGTTACCACAGGGAGAAGCAGACAGCGATACAGATGTCTGCCATAAATATTTATGAAAGGAAAAGGTAAAAACGTATGAAATTCAAACAGGTTTTAGCTGGATTACTGGTAGGTACTATGGTTGTGACAAGTGCACCGGTATCCGGACTTGGAGCATTGAGTGCTCTTGCAGCTTCAGAAGAAGCAGAAACAAAGAATTATAATTATACAAAACTTACAGAGGGTCTGACAGCTTCAGCAGATTGTGCTAATGGAACAAATACAATGAATGCTGTATTAAATGGAAACCCAGACGACTACTGGCATTCAGCATGGGAAGGTGATAATCAGCCGGTTAAACAGGGCGGCGAAGTTATCATGAATTCGAACAACAATATCACCTTGACTTTGACTGAAGCATCAACTGTCAAAAAATTGGAATATGTTTCAAATGGTGCAGGCAATAATGGTACGATTACAAAATGCAATATTTATTATAAGACATCAGCCGAAAATGCAGAATTCAAGAAAGTACAGGAAGATCCATATACGTTGAGTTTTACAGAAAGTAAAGCAACGATAGAATTTACAGATGCAATAAGTGATGTGAAAGAAATTAAGATAGAAGTACTGAACACTGCAGGTGATCCGAACAATACTTTTATTTCCGGCAAAGAACTTTATGTATACAGGGATGACAGTACAAAAATAGACAGTGGCAATATTTTGGCAAAAGCAGAGTGTTCCTCCCAGGGCGATGCAGCATTGAAGAATCTTGTGGATAACAATGAAGCTACAGGATACCATTCAAGCTGGGGCGGAAACGGCGGAACAGTTGCCGCAGATGAAGGATTTACTGAAATAGTACGTCCTGGAACGATGACTACTCCGACTGAACTGATTTCCAGAAACAATCTGTATATCAACCTTGCAGGCTCTGAAACGATCGGAAAGATTGCTTATCTGCCTCGTCAGGGATCAGGAAATGGTGTTGCAAACGGAAGAATTACCGCTGCCAATATTTATATCTCCAATGCAGATGTTAATGACGTTTCTGCGATCACAGACTGGAAGCAGGTGGCAACAGCAGATTGGGAGAATAATTCTGATGAAAAAAATGTGACATTCTCGCCGGAAACAGCAAAACATATCCGTATCGAAGTAAAACATTCAGCAGGCGATCAGACAGATGCCTATATTAATGCCGCAGCGATTGATATTTATAAAGCAGAAGAAGTTGTTGCAGAAGACAAAGTCATAAGTAAGCCTGTACTTACAGCAGTTGCACCTGTAACAGGAGAGACACCTGCTGACGTAACTGCGGCTGAGCCGGAAGGGTACACCGTTGCAACTGCATGGGCAGATTCCGATGGCAACACAGTAACAGAATTTGAAGATGGAAAAGATTATACCCTGACAGCTACCCTGACAGCAGAAAAAGGTTATAAATTCACAGACGAAAGCAAACCGTCCACCATCAAAGTTGGCGAAGAAGATCTTGAAGTGACCGCAGAAGTAAAGGACAGCGGAAAAACCATGACTCTGACCTATACATTCAAAGGGGCTGAGATAGGTGGGGATTCCGTACTTTCAAAACCTGAGATTACGGTAACAGCACCTGTTAAAGACGCTGAACCGAAAGATGCACAGACAGATGGATTCGGATATGCTGCTACTTCAAAATGGACAAATAAAGATGGAAATTCTGTAACAAAATTTGAAGCCGGACAGAATTATACTTTAACAATCGCTCTGACAGCAGAAGAAGGAAATATATTTGATGAAACTAGTATTCCGGAGAAAATCCAGGTTGGAGAGGAAGAAGTTGCTGTAAATGCATCAGATGTAGTTATATCAGGCGAAGGAAAAATTATGACCCTGACTCTGGTTTTCAGCGTACCGGCAGACGAAGTACAGTATGCAAAACTGGAAGGACTGACAGGTAAGGCTGACAGTGAAGAGCTGGAACATGATGGAGAAGGTGAAGATGGTGCAATAGATAATGCACTGGATGGAAATATTGAAACTTTCTGGCATACAAACTGGAGCGATGATTCCAAAGCAAAAGTAACTTATTCTGATGGAAAACTGACCGGCAATAACACTTACACCATCACACTTGCAAAAGCATCTACCGTAACTTCCCTGACTTACATGCCAAGAAATCATTACGATGGAAGCGGTAACATTGCAAATGGTGCTATTTCTGAATGTGAAGTTTATGTATCTACCGATCATGGTAAAAACTGGACTCTGGCAGGAAAAGCAGAAGGCGAAACCGCATGGAATTATGTGAAAGAAACAGAAGATGGTGCAGACCAGAACTTCGTTGAAAGGACCGTAACTTTTGACAAAACATATGCAGGTGTTACAGACGTTAAGGTGAAAGCGATCAAGACAGCTGGTGTTCAGGCCAATATGTTTATCAATGCAGCAGAATTTGGCGTAATCGGAAAAGAAGATACAGAAACACCAGAAGTATCCGAGGCACGCAAAGCTCTGGCAGCAGCACTTGCAGATGCAGAAAAAGTAGAATCTGCTGATAAATATACCGAGGATTCTTACAAGACATTCAAAGAAGCCTGGGATGCAGCAAACGCTGTTACCGACGAGACAAAAGATGAGGATGTTCAGACAATCGCAGATACACTGGCAAATGCGATCAAAGCACTGAAAAAAGCTGAAACACCGGCTCCGCCAGTTACCGAAGATTCTGTGATCACAGCACCGAGGCTTTCTTATACAGCACCGGTAGCCGGAGAAACCGCAGTAGTACCAAGCTATGTTGCAATGGAAGACCAGTCTGCGAAACCGGCTACACTGGAAGTGAAAGATGACGTTCCGACAACGGTCGTTAAAGATGGCGGCGTATTGGCATTCCAGGGAAGACTGACTGCACCGAACAACGGAGCAAACAATGATAAATTTGATGTATCCGGCGATACACCGATGGTTCTTCGCACAAAAGTAAAACTGAACAATAAAACTGATGAAGTTGTAAATATCCTTGGTAAGATGGATTCTCAGTATGGTATCCAGGTAGACGGTGCAAATGACCGCGTGATCCTGTACTGCTGCGATGCACAAGATAAATGGCCGGAGGTACAGTATAAATATGATGCCGATACCTTCTGGGGAGAGTGGCATGATATCGCACTGGTATATACCGGAACAAATATGCAGCTTTATGTAGATGGAAAAGCTGGTGAAGCTACACCGGGAAGAGTAAATGCATCAGATGGATACCAGGTTGTATTTAAATCTTATGCATCCAGTATCTTTACAATCGGATACAATACTGAAAAGAGTACAAACCACGAGGCAGATGGAAACGGTGTTAAATACTCCACACTGGATCAGGTAGATGGTAAGATTGCAGATATCAAACTTTACAAAGGCACCGATTATTCAGAAGGTCTGACAAAGTCTTATGATGAGATCAAGGCCGCTCTGGAAAAGGTGGCACCAGATGCTGATATTTCTGCAATTCCATACACAGCAGTGACAACATGGTCAGCAAACGGTACTGCTCTTGAAAAAGATGCCAAGTTTGCAGGAGAGACTGTATACACGGCAACAACCGTATACACGGCTCCTTCCGGATTCAAATTTACTGACATCAGCAAACCAAGCGTAGACGGTGCAACCGTTACGATTTCAGCAGACGGAAAAACCATGACTGTTACCAAGGAATTCCCGAGAACTGCAAAAATTGTTTGCTCCTGTGTAGTTGGCGAGATCACAGGTGTTGCAGATCAGACGATTGCTCTTGGCGTAGAAGACAGCAAGACAGTAACACTGAGTGCAAAAGCACAGGTAACCGGTGACTGCAAGGTAGAAGGACATGACGGAACTGTAAACTATACCTACACAGTAACAGACGCAGGTACAACAGGTGCAACTGTAGAAGACAATGCAGTGACAGTGACAGCAGCAGGTACAGCAAAAGTAAAAGTAACAGCAACTCTGGCATCTGATGCAACCAAGACAAGCACAAAAGAGATCACACTGACTGTTACAACAAACAAAGCATCCGCAGAAGATAAAGCAAAGCTGGCAGCAGAAATCGCTTCTGTAAAAGATTTAAAAGAAGCTGATTATACAGAAGAAAGCTATGCGGATTTGAAGAATGCTCTTGCAAAAGCAAATACACTGAAAGACAAGACAGATGTATCCAAGGCCGAAATTGAAGACGCAATCAAAGCAATCAGCGATGCGAAGAAAGGTCTGAAGACCAAAGTTGCTGCTAAGAAAGAAGAACTGAACAGTCTGCTGACAGCTGTTTATGATGATCTGATGGCAAATGGTAACAAATATACAGTGGCATCTTATAATAATGCAGTAACAGTATATAAAGCAGTGAAAGATGTTCCGGGCAAAGACGGAGTAACCGTAGCAGAACTTGAAAAGGCAATTAAAGATCTGAATGATGCAAAAGATGCTCTGGTACTTCAGGAAACAGCTGATCTGGAAAAAGTAAAAGAAAACGCATCTGCCGCACTGAAAAATGCAGAGGAGATTGCAGATGCAGGACAGAAGGATTATGAAGCAGCAAGCTGGAAAGCATTTGATGCAGCTTACAAGGCACTGAAAAATGCTCCTGCAGATGCAGACAAAGCAACCCTGGAAAGTCTGACACTGGCTCTTAGAAATGCACAGGCGGCTCTGAAAAAAGCAGAGACTCCGGCACCGGAAGTTACTCTGGACGCACCGAAGGTAAAAGCAGCAAAAGCAAAAGTTACCAGGACAGGTGTGGTTGTAAACGTAACGGTAGAAGCAGTGAAAGACGCAGCATCTTACGATGTATACCGTGTAGTGAAAGGCAAAGCAACCAAGGTTGGTACAACCGCAGCCGGAAAGACTACCGTGAAAGATAAGAAAGCAGTAAAAGGTGCTTCTTACTACGCAGTAGCAGTTTCCAAAGACGGCAAGGCTGTAAGCAAAGCCGGTGCAGCTGTAGCAGTGAAACTTGCAAAAGCTCCGAAGATCCAGAAAGCAACAGCAGGATCTAAGAACGCAAAACTGAGCTGGAAGAAAGTAAAAGGTGCAAAGGTTGTTGTATATCGTTCTACCAAGAAGAACAGCGGTTACAAAAAAGTAGCTACTACCAGAAAGAACGCAACTTCTGTTACAAACAAGAAGGGTCTGAAGGCAGGTAAGACTTATTACTACAAGATTGCAACGATCAAAGGAAAACTGATCAGTGCAATGAGCAAAGCAAAAAGAGTTAAAATTAAAAAATAAGATTTTCAAAGCATGGAAAACTTATAATTAAATGAAAGAAGAGGGGCGGTACTTCGGTATCGTTCCTTTTTCTTTACCATTTTGGTATCTTAAAAAGACAGCACAGGAATGCTTCTGTATGTTTGATTTTGGAATCTTTGGAATTATTGTATCATGCAGAAAAAACGTGAAAATTCCAAAAAATAAAAAAGTTTAAAAAAATTAAAAAAAGGTGTTGACATTTCCTGAAACATGGTATATTATTAAGGAGTCTTGAGGCAAGACAAAAAACAAAAGATAAGGTTCCATGGTCAAGCGGTTAAGACGTCGCCCTCTCACGGCGAAAACAGGGGTTCGATTCCCCTTGGAACTGCTAAGAAGGCTGTTTTGTTAGAAAACAAAGCAGCTTTTTTCTTTGCCCCATAAGAGAACATTTGTTTTGGGGTGTGATAAGAACAAGCATGTTTTTGAGCAAGGAGGAAAATATGGCAAAAAAAAGCACCTATGATGCCAGCAGTATTTCGGTACTGGAAGGTCTGGAGGCTGTCAGGAAGCGTCCTGGGATGTATATTGGCAGCGTTTCCAGAAAGGGTTTGAATCATTTAATATATGAAATCGTAGATAACTCGGTGGATGAACATCTGGCTGGTTTTTGTGACCGCATTGAAGTGACACTGGAAAAAGACGGCTCTGCAACCATCAAAGACAATGGACGTGGTATTCCGGTGGGCATGCACGAAAAAGGCATGTCGGCAGAACGTCTCGTTTTCACGACGCTGCATGCAGGCGGTAAGTTTGATAATTCGGTCTATAAGACAAGCGGCGGTCTGCATGGTGTCGGATCTTCCGTTGTAAATGCCTTGTCCGAATGGCTGGAAATAAAAGTAAGCCGTGAAGGTTGCGTGCACTATGACCGTTACGAGAGAGGGATTCCGACGGTCGAACTGGAAAACGGCCTGCTCCCGGTTATTGCAAAGACCAGAGAAACAGGAACCTGGATTCGTTTTCTTCCAGATGCAGAGATTTTTGAAAAGACTCGTTTTTCGGCAGCAGAAGTAAAGAGCAGGCTGCACGAAACTGCTTATCTGAATCCAAATCTTACGATTGTATTCAAGGATCTGCGGGATGAGGAGAAAGAGACGGTCACGTTTCATGAGCCGGACGGTATCGTCGGCTATATCCGGGATTTAAATAAGAAAAAGGAAACGATCCACGAGCCGGTTTATCTGTGTGGAGAAGCGGATGGCATTCATGTAGAATGTGCATTTCAGTATGTCAATGAATTCCATGAAAACGTACTTGGTTTCTGCAATAATATTTACAATGCAGAAGGCGGCACGCACCTGACCGGTTTCAAAACCGTGTTTACCACGGTGATGAACACTTACGCAAGAGAGCTTGGGATTTTAAAAGAAAAGGATGCCAACTTTACCGGAGCAGATATCCGAAACGGTATGACGGCGGTTGTTTCTATAAAACATCCGGCTCCGCGATTTGAAGGTCAGACAAAGACCAAGCTGGATAACCAGGATGCCTCAAAAGCAACGGCGAAGGTGGTAGGAGATGAGGTGGTCCGCTATTTTGACCGAAATCTGGAAGTATTAAAGAGCGTGCTCTCCTGTGCGGAAAAAGCAGCCAAAATCCGCAAAACAGAAGAAAAAGCAAAAACAAACATGCTTACAAAGCAGAAATATTCTTTTGATTCCAACGGAAAGCTGGCAAACTGTGAAAGCCGCGATGCTTCAAAATGCGAAATTTTTATCGTGGAGGGAGATTCTGCGGGGGGATCTGCAAAAACGGCAAGAAACCGTAATTTCCAGGCGATCCTGCCGATTCGCGGTAAGATTTTAAATGTCGAAAAAGCAAGTATTGATAAGGTTCTTGCTAATGCCGAGATCAAACAATGATCAATGCATTTGGCTGTGGATTCTCAGAAGGATACGGTAATGATTTTGATATCACAAAACTCCGTTACGATAAGATCGTGATCATGGCAGATGCCGACGTGGACGGTGCTCATATCTCAACCCTGCTTCTGACGCTGTTTTATCGTTTTATGCCGGATCTGATCTATGAAGGACATGTATATATTGCAATGCCGCCGCTTTACAAAGCGATGCCTTCCAGAGGAGAAGAAGAGTATCTGTACGATGATAAAGCACTGGAGCGTTACCGCAAAACACATAAAGGCAATTTCACGCTGCAGCGTTACAAAGGTCTTGGCGAGATGGATGCCGAGCAGCTCTGGGAGACCACACTGAATCCAGAAACACGTATTCTGAAAAGGGTGGAGATCGAAGATGCACGTATGGCTTCGGATGTGACGGAAATGCTGATGGGAAGCGATGTTCCACCAAGAAAGGCATTTATTTATGAACATGCCCAGGATGCAGAACTGGATATATAGAACGAAACAAAATATAGAATCGCTTCGAACAGATGAAGCATCTGATGGCAGAATCACAAGAACAGGATTGAAATAAGGAGAAAGTTACGACATGGATAGAGAACAGGAACAGATCATCCGGACAGAGTATTCGGAGCTGATGCAAAAATCATATATTGATTATGCAATGAGTGTCATTGTCTCAAGGGCACTGCCGGATGTGCGTGACGGACTGAAACCGGTACAGAGACGAACACTTTATGATATGTATGAACTGGGCATTCGCTATGACCGCCCTTATCGTAAATGTGCCCGTATTGTCGGAGATACGATGGGTAAATATCATCCGCATGGCGACAGCTCGATCTATGAGTCTCTGGTTGTGATGGCACAGGACTTTAAAAAAGGACTGCCTCTGGTGGATGGTCACGGAAATTTTGGCTCGATCGAGGGTGACGGTGCAGCGGCGATGCGATATACAGAGGCACGCCTGCAGAAAGTGACTCAGGATGCATTTCTCTCGGATCTGGACAAAGATGTGGTGGATTTTGGACCAAACTTTGATGAAACAGAAAAAGAACCTCAGGTTCTTCCGGTGCGGCTTCCGAATCTTCTCGTAAATGGATCAGAAGGAATCGCCGTTGGTATGGTGACCAGCACACCGCCGCACAATTTGGGCGAGGTGATCGATGCCGTCAAGGCAACGATTTTAAATCATAAGATCACGACGGAAGAACTGATGCAGTATATTCAGGGTCCGGATTTTCCGACCGGCGGCATTGTCATCAACAAAGACGATCTGCTTTCCGTTTACGAGACAGGGACAGGCAAGATCCGCCTGCGTGGACGTGTGGAGATCGAAAAGCTCAAAGGCGGAAAAGAACGCATTGTGATCACAGAGATCCCATATACCATGATGGGGGCAAATATCGGCAAATTTTTAAATGATATCGCAGGGCTGGTAGAGAACAAAACCACCACAGATATCGTCGATATCTCCAATCAGTCCTCGAAAGACGGTATAAGGATCGTTCTGGAGCTCAGGAAAAATGCAGATACGCAGAATATCATCAATATGCTTTACAAAAAAACCAGACTGGAGGACACGTTCGGTGTCAATATGCTTGCCGTGGCAAACGGAAAGCCGGAAACGCTGGGATTAAAAGCGATCATCGAACATCACATTGATTTTCAGTTTGAACTGGCAACCAGAAAATATAAAAATCTTCTTGGTAAAGAAAAAGCGAAACAGGAGATCCAGGAAGGACTGATCAAAGCCTGCGATGTGATCGACCTGATCATTGAGATTCTGCGTGGCAGCAAAAACCGCGATCAGGTAAAAAAATGTCTGGTGGAAGGCATAACAGAAGGAATCCGTTTCCGTACCAAAGCATCTGAAAAAGCTGCGGCAAAACTGCATTTTACGGAGAATCAGGCAAATGCCATTCTGGATATGCGTCTTTACAAACTGATCGGGCTGGAAATCGAGGCACTGGAGGCGGAGCATGCCCAGACCCTGAAAAACATTGCTGCTTACGAAGATATTCTGACAAACTACCGTTCTATGGCAAAAGTGATCATGAAAGATCTGGATCGTCTGAAAAAGGAATATGCTTCTGAACGGAAAACTTCCATTGAGAATGCAAAAGCAGCTGTTTTTGAAGAGAAGAAGATGGAGGAAGCGGAAGTGGTGATTCTGATCGACCGCTTTGGCTATACAAGAAGCGTGGATCTTTCGGTATATGAACGGAACAAAGAATCAGCAGATGCGGAAAACCGTTTTGTGGTGCATTGCCTGAATACCGACAAGCTCTGTATTTTTACGGATACCGGACGTCTGCATCTTCTGAAAGTGGCAGATCTTCCTTATGGACGTTTTCGTGACAAAGGTACACCGCTTGACAATCTCTGCAATTATTCCAGCACGGAAGAAGAAATTCTTCGCATCGAAGGCCTGAATGCGGTCAAGAGCACAAATCTGTTGTTTGCAACGCAGCAGGGCATGATCAAAAAGGTAGAGGGGACGGAATTTGATGTCTCCAAACGGACGATCGCATCCACAAAACTTACGGATGGCGATAAACTGATTGCAGTTTTACTGATCGGTGAGGAAGAACAGATTGTCCTGCAAAGCATAGATGGATATTTCCTGCGTTTTATGCTGGAAGAAGTTCCGGTCAAAAAGAAGGCGGCAATCGGTGTCCGCGGTATGAAGATGAATGCGAAAGATCAGCTTTTGCAGGTACATCTGCTCACACCGAACGGAGATGACATCGCTATATACAAAGACAAAGAAGTACATTTAAATCGCCTGCGGATCAGCAAACGAGATGCAAAAGCAGTCAAAACGAGGGTTTCCTGATAAAAAAACAGGCAAAAAGTGCAAAAATTAAATAATAAGAAATTTTCAACAAAGTCTTGCATTTTAACAGCAGTAGTGTTATAATTGGAGTGATGATAGAAGATTACCAGAGTGTGAGTGGGCAGTTCGCCCACTCATTCTTGTTGTATAAGAAAGGGTGAAGCGAATGACAAGAAGAGAGACTTATGAAGCAAAGACAGAAGAACTGCTGCAGCCGCTTGTGGATGCACACGGGTTCGAGCTTGTCGATGTAGAATACGTAAAAGAGGCCGGTAACTGGTATCTGCGTGCCTATATTGACAAACCGGGCGGGATTGCAGTAGATGACTGCGAAGTAATCAGCAGAGCGTTGAGTGACAAACTGGATGAAGAAGACTACATCGAAGATTCCTACATTCTGGAAGTGAGTTCCCCGGGACTTGGACGTCCGCTGAAAAAGGACAAAGATTTCCAAAGAAGCATCGGAAAAGAGATCGAAGTCCGCACTTTCCGTGCCATCGACAAACAGAAAGAATTCACAGGTATCTTAAAAGAATTCAACAAAGACAGCTTCACCATAGTGATAGAAGACAACGAAATGACGTTCCAGCGTTCCGAGACAGCACTGGTAAGACTGGCGTTTGATTTTTAAACATAATAGGAGGATAAAAGAAAATGAATAGCGAGTTGTTGGAAGCATTAAATGTACTGGAGAAAGAAAAAAACATCAGCAAGGATACCCTTCTGGAAGCAATCGAACAGTCCCTGCTTCAGGCATGTAAAAACCACTTTGGAAAAGCAGACAATGTAAAGGTATTTATTGATCCGGTAACCTGTGAGTTCAACGTGCACGCAGAAAAGACGGTTGTAGAGAAAGTAGAAGATCCGATCATGGAGATCAGCCTGGAAAACGCAAAACAGCTGAACTCCAAATATGAGCTTGGTGATATCGTAAACGTAGAGATCAAATCCAAAGAATTCGGACGTATCGCTACCATGAATGCCAAGAACGTGATCCTTCAGAAAATCCGTGAAGAGGAAAGAAAAGTACTTTTTGAGGAATATTATCAGAAAGAAAAGGATATCATTACCGGTATTGTTCAGCGTTATGTCGGCAGAAATGTCAGCGTAAACCTTGGTAAAGTAGATACCGTCCTGATGGAAAATGAAATGGTAAAAGGTGAAGTGTTCCGCCCGACCGAGCGTATCAAGCTTTACGTTCTGGAAGTAAAAGACACACCGAAGGGACCGAAAGTTGTTGTATCACGTACCCATCCGGAGCTGGTAAAACGTCTGTTTGAGTCCGAAGTAACCGAAGTAAAGGATGGTACTGTAGAGATCAAGAGTATTGCAAGAGAAGCCGGAAGCAGAACAAAGATGGCAGTCTGGTCCAACAATCCGGATGTAGATCCGGTCGGAGCATGTGTCGGCATGAACGGTGTGCGTGTCAATACGATCGTAGAAGAGCTGCGAGGAGAAAAGATCGATATCATCAACTGGGATGAAAACCCGGCAATCCTGATTGAAAATGCACTGAGTCCGGCAAAGGTTATCGCTGTTATGGCGGATCCGGATGAAAAGACTGCACTGGTAGTCGTTCCGGATTATCAGTTGTCTCTTGCAATTGGTAAAGAAGGACAGAATGCACGTCTTGCGGCTCGTCTGACCGGATTTAAGATCGATATCAAGAGTGAGACTCAGGCAAGAGAGTCTGGAGAACTGTATGACTATGATGACGAGGACGAGTACTACGACGAAGAGGAGTACAGTGAAGAAGGTGCTATAGAGTCAGACAAAACAGAGACTGAAGAAACAGAGGAAGTTTCAGAAGAAACTACTGTTGAAGAATAATCTATGAAGACAAAGAATAAAACACCTCTGCGCCAGTGTACCGGCTGCAGAGAAATGAAAAGTAAGAAAGAAATGATCCGTGTACTGAGAACTCCGGAGAATGAGATCGTGCTTGATGCAACAGGCAGAAAAAACGGAAGAGGTGCGTATGTATGTCTTTCCCAGGAATGTCTGGAAAAAGCCGTAAAAACCCGGGGACTGGAACGGTCACTGAAGACCGCAATACCGGATGAGGTCTATGAAGACCTGAAAAAGGAGTTAAACGATATTGAAAAACAACAATAAAGTTTTATCACTGCTGGGGCTTGCCACAAAAGCAGGTAAGATAGCCAGCGGAGAATTCTCCACAGAGAAATCTGTGAAGAGCGGAAAAGGTTTTCTGGTACTGGTTGCGGCAGACGCATCCGAAAATACAAAGAAAAAATTCCGTAATATGTGTGAGTTTTACGAAGTACCGGTATATTTCCTCGCGGATAAAGAGGAACTGGGAAAATTCTGCGGCAAGGAATTTCGTGCCAGTCTGGCGGTACAGGATGAGAACTTTGCGAAAGCAATGCTGAAAGAACTTGAGAAGATGGAACAGTAAATGTAAACAGTGTGATCCAGAATTAGCAAGATCCGAAGTCATTGACGTGAAGGAGGAATCAATGTGCCGAAGAGCAGAGAGCATGGACCTGCCAGAATAAAAGAACATTTATCACAAAGGGGAAAGGAGCAGATTACCAAGGTGGCAGATGAAAAGATGGTAACAACGAAGGCGGAAGCAGAGAAGACAGAGGCTCCCAAAAAGAAAAAAAATATTATTCGTGTATATCACGCACAGAATGCAAGTGACGGTGGCAAAAACAGACCGAAACGTCCGGCATCAGATAAAAAACCGGCTGCAAGACCGCAGCAGAAACCACAGGCTGTAAAACCGGCTGAACCGGTACAGCAGAAACCGGCTGCAGAAGCAGCACCAAAGAAACCGCAGGCAGCGGCACCGTCTGAGACTCCGGAGACAAAGAAACCGACAGAGATCAGACAGGCAGCACCGGTACAGAACAATTCTGCAAGACCGCAGAGACAGGAACAGTCCGGTTACAATAATAACAGAGGACAGAACCGCCAGAATAATCGTGACGGAAGAGATTCAGGCCGTGACAATCGTGGTGGAGATAACAGAGGAAACCGTGATTTCCGTGGCGGAGAAAAAAGATTTTCTGATCGCAATGGAAATAATGGACAGGGTCGTCCGAATCGTGACGGAAACCGTCCGGCCAGACCACAGGGTGAAGGTCGTCCGGCACGTCAGGGTGATGGAAATGGCCGTCCGATGAGAGGTCAGGGTGGACGCCCGCAGCAGGGTGGCCAGGGAAGACCAGGACAGGGCGGAAATGGAAGACCGGATAACAGAGGTGAAGGACGCTTTGGCGGAAACAACCGTGGCGGACAGAGAAATGGCGGCGGAAGAAGAGAGAATGACGCTGTATTTACACCAGAACTGACAAAAACATCCAAAGACAGCAAGAGAGAGCGTGACAGAGAGAATAAGAACAAAAAGAAAGACTTTGAGAAATCCGGTGCAGGTCATAACAGACCGAACCAGGGTGGAAGAAGAAATCTTTCCAGAATTCCGAAAGCTCTTCAGAAACCGACTCCTCAGCCAAAACAGGAAGAGAAGAAACCAGAAGTAAAAGAAATCACACTTCCGGAGAAAATGACAATCCGTGAGCTCGCAGAAGCTATGAAGATGCAGCCGTCTGTAATCGTTAAAAAACTGTTCCTTGAAGGAACTATGGTAACGGTAAACCATGAGATCGACTTTGAAAAAGCACAGGAGATCGCACTGGATTATGATATTATCGCAGAGCCGGAAGAGAAAGTAGACGTTATCGAAGAACTTCTGAAAGAAGACGAAGAAGATGAAGCGGATATGGTTTCGAGACCGCCGGTAGTCTGTGTCATGGGTCACGTTGACCATGGTAAAACATCTCTTCTGGATGCAATCCGTGATACACATGTAACCAGAGGGGAAGCAGGTGGAATCACACAGCACATTGGTGCATCTGTAGTTGAGATCAATGGACAGAAGATCACATTCCTGGATACACCGGGACATGAAGCATTTACTGCAATGCGTATGCGTGGTGCAAACTCCACAGATATCGCAGTACTTGTTGTTGCAGCAGATGATGGTGTTATGCCACAGACTGTTGAGGCAATCAGCCATGCGAAAGCAGCGGGTGTTGAGATCATTGTTGCAATCAACAAGATCGATAAACCAAGTGCAAATGTGGAAAGAGTAAAACAGGAACTTTCCGAATATGAACTGATTCCGGAAGACTGGGGTGGAAGTACTATTTTTGTACCGGTATCTGCCCATACAGGAGAGGGAATCGATACACTGCTTGAAATGATCCTTCTTTCTGCAGAGGTACTGGAACTCAAGGCAAATCCGAATCGTGCGGCAAGAGGTCTTGTTATTGAGGCTCAGCTTGATAAAGGTAAGGGACCGGTTGCCACAATTCTTGTACAGAAAGGTACACTTCATGTAGGCGACTTTATTGCAGCAGGCGCATGCAGTGGTAAAGTGCGTGCAATGATGGATGACAGAGGCAGACGTGTCAAAGAAGCAGGTCCTTCTACACCGGTTGAGATCCTTGGCCTCAGTGATGTTCCGAATGCAGGTGAGATCCTGATGGCATTCCCGAGCGATAAGGAAGCCAAGAGCTTTGCAGCTACATTCGTTACTGAAAACAAGAAACATCTGCTTGAAGAAACAAAAGGCAAACTTTCTCTGGATAACCTGTTTGATCAGATCCAGGCAAGTGACCTCAAAGAGCTCCCGATCATCGTCAAAGCAGACGTACAGGGTTCTGTCGAGGCTGTGAAACAGAGTCTGACCAAGCTGTCCAATGAAGAAGTTGTTGTTCGTGTGATCCACGGCGGTGTTGGAGCTGTCAATGAGTCTGATGTATCTCTGGCAGCTACATCCAATGCGATCATTATCGGATTCAATGTTCGTCCGGATGCTATGGCAAAACAGCTGGCTGATCAGGAGGGCGTAGATCTTCGTCTTTACAAAGTTATTTATCAGGCAATCGAAGATGTGGAAGCTGCTATGAAAGGTATGCTTGATCCGGTATACGAGGAAAAAGTTATCGGCCATGCAGAGGTTCGTCAGCTGTTCAAAGCTTCAGGTGTCGGTACAATTGCAGGAAGTTATGTTCTGGATGGTATTTTCCAGAGAAACTGCAAGGTACGTATTACACGTGAAGGCGAGCAGGTATTCGAAGGTGAACTTGCTTCTCTGAAGCGCTTCAAGGATGATGTTAAAGAAGTAAAAGCAGGATACGAATGTGGTCTTGTATTTGACGGATTCAACGATGTGAAAGAAGAAGATAAAGTAGAAGCTTATATCATGGTAGAAGTGCCAAGGTAATTGGAAATACCGAGATAGGAGTGAATCATAAATGAGAAAAAACAGTATTAAGAATACAAGGATCAATGGTGAGGTTCAGAAAGAACTCAGTACGATCATCAGAAATGAAGTCAAAGATCCTCGCATTCATCCAATGACTTCAGTCATGGCTGTGGAAGTTGCGCCTGATCTTAAGACCTGCAAGGCATTTATCAGTGTCCTGGGCAACAAAGAAGCAAAGGACGCAACGATCCAGGGCCTGAATAAGGCAGAGGGATATATCAGAAGACAACTTGCAAAAAATCTCAATCTGAGAAATACACCGGAGATACGTTTCATTCTTGATGAATCGATTGAGTATGGTGTGAATATGTCAAAACTGATTGATGATGTTGCCAGAAGAGATGCTTCTTTAGGGAAGACTGAGGAAGAGTAAGAGG